>Ga0114932_10001259_pt1 | contig 29026 bp, 28 predicted proteins | sample 2SBtaG_2_FD_87286 | JGI IMG/M metagenome (GOLD analysis project Ga0114932, IMG submission 87286) | Deep subsurface microbial communities from Kolumbo volcano to uncover new lineages of life (NeLLi) - 2SBTROV12_ACTIVE470 metaG | ecosystem: Environmental > Aquatic > Marine > Volcanic ...
CACCTGCATTGGTAGCAGTAGCGTGGGCTGATATATAATCTATTTCGTCAACTGTTATATCAGCGCTTTTAAGCGCTGATTGCATTGCACGTGCAGCACCTTCTCCACCGTCAGAAGGTGCTACTAAGTAACTAGCATCAGAACTAACTCCATATCCAATGAGTTCAACAAGGGGTGTTGCGCCGCGTGATAGGGCATGATCAAGTGATTCGAGTACCAACATTCCTGCACCTTCTGCTGGTACGAAACCATCTCGTTCTTTGTCAAAAGGTCGTGATGCTGAGTGAGGCTCGTCGTTATGTGATGTAGATAACGCGCGCATAGTCGCGAATCCGGCTAACCCCAATTCACATATACCTGCTTCTGTACCACCAGCGAGCATAATATCAGCTTTCTTGTGTCGAATTATTTCAGCTGCCTCTCCGATAGCTTGCGTTCCTGAAGCACAAGCGGTAACTACAGTATTCGTGTATCCAAGGATTCCAAGCTGGATTGATACATTTGCTGCTGCCATATTTGGTAACCATTTTGCAACATATAGAGGGTCTATACGCATACCATTCTTCTCAAAAAGTGTTCGGTTTGCTTGTTCTACCAATGGATAGCCACCACCTCCATTACCACAAACTATTCCCATTCTAGTTCTATCGATCTCTTCTATATTTAAACTTGCATTTTGAATACTTTGTCGTGCAGCAGCGACAGCGAATTGGGAAAATCGTGCCATTCTCCTAGCAGATTTTTTATCCATATACTCAGTAGGATCAAAATCTTTGATTTCACCAGCCACCTTGCATGGGTAGTTACTAGTATCTAAATGTGCGAAGTTGTCAATTCCTGAAATTCCGTTGATAGCTGATAACCAAAATTCTTCAATTGTATTTCCTATTGGAGTTATAACGCCCATACCTGTAACTACAACGCGTCGATATTGGTCTGACATAATTTCAGAAATCCTTCTTGTATATGTTACCGCAGACCTAGTTCATGATCGCCATCAATATCTAAGATTAATTCTCGTGCCTCAGCAGCAGCATACATGCTTCCTGTCACAATTATAGTTCCTGATGATTTTGTCATTCTATATGCATAATCAATTGCAGTTTTCATATCATCGGCTGTCTGCGTAATATGGCCTATTTTAGCTATTGAATTAGAAAGTTCTATGTTATTTATTGCCCGTTCTATACGTAAGTTGGGCAATACTACATGGCTATGATCAGGCAATAACTTTAATAGTATATCTAGCCAGTTTTTGTCTTGGAGCATAGCTAAAATATAGATATGTGGTTGAGGAAAAATTTGCTCATCGATAGATTCCTTTAGTCTTTGAGCAGCAAGTTGTGTATGTGCGCCGTCTAGGATGATGGTAGGGTTTTCACTTATTATTTCACCTCTTCCTGGAAGTTTTATTTTTGAAAATGCTCTTAAAACTGTCGAAGGTTGTAGAGTTTTCTTATTGATAGAAAGTGCTAGCTCTGTGGCACGTATTGCAGTTATCGCATTTTCGACTTGGTGTCGACCAAGAGTTGGTAATGAAATATTTTTATAAATATTATTTGGGGTCTGTATATCAAATTGGATTGATTTCTTACTTAAATTATCAATTATGTAATCACATTCTTTAGTTGTTTCATGCACCTTTGCATTTACTTTTTTTGAGGCAGAGTAAATTTGTTCCAGTGCATCCGCATGCTGAGGTGATGTAACTACTTCACAATCAGAAACAATTATGCCAGATTTTTCTTTAGCAATTTCGGGTATTGTTTTTCCCAATATTGCGGTGTGCTCTAAGTCTATTGGTGTTATTACTGCAACTGCTTTATGTAAGTTTGCATTTGTAGGATCGAGTCTTCCACCTAAGCCTACTTCTAATATTTGCCATAAACTTTTTTCTTGCGATGCTGCAATCCAGGCCATAATTGTTATTAATTCAAAGTAAGAAGCATCAGAGGAAATTTCTGAAGCTAATACAATTTGTGCAATGTCGGTAAATTTTTTTTCTGATAATGGGATTCCATTAATTTGAATCCTCTCTCTTGTTGAGTGAAGGTCTGGTGATGTTGTAAGCATAGTTTTAGCATTTGGCTCATCGATGATTAAGGATTCTCTAATTAAGGCCTCGACCATTATGGCTGTGGATCCTTTACCTTTTGAGCCTGCGATATGAACAGTATTTCGTTCTTGTGGATTACCTATTTCTGAAAGGTATTGACGAATAATAGGGAGTCTATTCGATTTAGCAGAATAGATCCGAGAGCGTTTTTTTTCGTTTTTAAGTAAATTTTGTATTGATGAAATGTATAGTTTGCTGACATTAAGTTCTTTTTGGTATTGCATTCGATGTTTTCACTCATTAATAAAGACGCAGTATACGTTGGTCTGGTAAGTTTTGCTTATGATCAGAACTTATCGTACATCTACTGGGGGTATCCCACAAAATATAATTGAGTTTCTCAATGAGTCTTTGACTCAAAAATCGATTGGTGAAGATATAAGGCTTAGTATTGAATTTGGCTCGGTGAGTCGCGGTGGATCCTCTCTTTTTTTTCTATTTTTAGATACAAATGAATTCGGAATATCTGAAATTCCTGTGATTACTGCTACATACAGGCCTGCAATTTCTTCTGAGAGTAATTTGGTGGAAGTATTGAATTACAATAGAAGAATTATATTTCCTTTGGAGCGTATTGTTGAAATTCCAGAAGCCATTGAAATTGAAATTTTTCGTAAAGTTGCTTCACTAGTTTCTCCAGGTGGAAAATTGATAGTTGAATATGATTCAGTTGACCATCGATTAACTGCTGAGGCATTAAGTTTAAGTGTTCCTTCAGCGGCAACTCCTTTAGGTGGAATGATGTTAGCGATTGGTTGTGGAGTGCAGTTTATTAATCATGATCTTTCAGGAGGAGGTCGCTCAGGCAGGAGAAAACTTATTGGGTTACGGGGGAAAAATAATCAAAATGATCGGGCATTATCACTTAGTATGATTAATGAATTAGAGAACTTTTTAACTTGGTCAAAAGAATTAGATTGGCTTATTCAATCCAAAACCAGACCTATTGCAATAGCAACTATTACTATGCTTAAAGAAAAATTCAATTTATGAATACATTTTTTATAAGATAGATCTATAAAAACAGGAAAAGAATACGATGTCACTAACAATTAATGGAATAAGTTCGCCAGTACAAGGAGTAGATGACTCTTCTTTAAGGCCCGTTTTAGAAGCTATAGTTGATGCTGCTAAATTGATTTCCAGTAATGTCCAAAATGGCATGCTTATTGAACGCCCAGATCCAGAAGGTGTACGAAATATTCATGGTGAATTAGTCCATACTTTGGATACTCTAGGAACAAATACATTTGTTGAAGTATTTAAGAATAGTGAAGTTGTAGCAGGTTTAGTGTGTGAAGAATTAGAAGTGGAAACATTTTTCGATGTGGAAAATATATCGGAATCTTATTTTTGTGTTTTAGATCCTATAGATGGTACATCGAATGCAGATATTGCGATCACTATTGGTTCAATTTTCGGTATTTTTAAGGGGACTAATGGCAGTGAGGTATTAGATTCCACCCAATTTTTGCGTCCAGCAAAAGACTTTGTTGCTGCAGGATATGTTTTGTACGGTTCAAGTACTTTGTTAATATTAGCAACATCACTCCAAGTTCAAGAATTTACACTTGATATCGACACGATGAAATTTGTTTGTACTCGAAGCTCTATTAGTATCCCTGAGGAATGTCCTTATTACAGTGTTAATCAGGGATATGAAGATTTATGGGAAGATAATATAAAGACAGCAGTTAACTCAATTAAGAGAGAGCGTTCATTGAGATATGTTGGATCACTGGTTTCAGATTTTCATCGCGATCTTATCAGAGGCGGTGTTTACCTGTATCCAGGTGATACGAATAACCCTGAAGGTAAAATCCGTTTGCTTTATGAGGCTGCTGTAATGAGTTATATCGCTCATTATGCTGGTGGAAGATCAACAAATGGGGACACATCTATATTTGATTTGCAGCCGACATCGATCCATCAACGAACACCGATTTTTGTGGGTAATTCGAATGTAATTGAACAAATTGAGTCAATATTAAGAGATACTACTTAAATTAGAAGAGGAGATTTTGATGGGCGATGCTAATCAACTAAGAGAATCATGTGTACTAGATAAGATGCACCTCGCTTCAGGACAATATTCTAGGTTGCATAGAATGATGTATGAATATGGAACAGCGAATGGCACCTTGTTACTTCTTCCTTACGATCATGGCATTGAGCATGGTCCGATAGACTTTTTGGATTATCTACAAGGTGCAGATCCTGAATATCTTTTTCGTCTCGCAGTACAAGGTAAATTCTCTGGTATTGCAACTCATTTAGGTTTAGCAAGAAGATATTTTTCTGAAGTAGCAGGACAGGTTCCTCTTGTCGTGAAACTGAATGGTAAAACAAATATTCCTCCTGATGATCATGCTATTTCTACCATGACTGGGGATGTTGAATCTGCTGTTCGTTTGGGAGCTGATGCTGTTGGGTACACTTTATATGTTGGTTCTCCAGAGCAACATCAAGATTTCGAACAATTGCGTGCCGTCAGACGTGAATCGGAACTATTAGGGATTCCCTTAATTGTTTGGGCTTATCCTAGGGGCAAATATATAGAATCTAAAGGCGGTAGAGATGGTCTGTATGCTGTTGATTATGCTGCGAGATTGGCTCTGGAGTTAGGTGCAGATGTAATTAAGTTAAATACACCTAAAAGCCATAATCCAGATGCAAGTACTCCTGCACAATATAAAGAATTGGAGGATGAACGATTTGAGATGACTAAGCGTGTAATTGTTTCTGCACAAAGGGCTTTGGTGGTTTTTACAGGTGGTAGTTTTCACTCAGATGAAGATTTTCTTGCTGACTTGGATATGGTAATGCGTGCTGGAGCTTCAGGTATAATTGCTGGGCGCAATATGTTTCAACGTACAGAAGAAAATGCGATAGCAATCACGAAACGTGTTCATGAACTTTTAGGAGAATATTCGCAATGATTTCTAGCTATTTTATGATCTTTTTCTTTGGCTCACTCCAATTCGATTAACTCTCACTTCTATCGCATCCCCTGTTGGTGGGCTCGTAAGTCCTGGAGTATCGCACTCTGAGATTGCTAATGTTGCAGAGTCAGCAGTATCTGAGATTGTTCTAGCTGCTCCAGTAATTGATCTCAAAGCTTATTTAGTAGGTGGTTCTATATATATCTTGATTACCCATACGGCAGGTGAGAAGGATAAGCAGATATTTTCAATTGCTAGAGATATTGTTGAAGATTGTCAAAATGTTGCAAAGAAATTGAAACTATATGTTCACCATGAAAATATAGGAATAAATTTGTCAGAGGATAATTTGAATGTTGCTGGTTTTTCTATAGCCGAAATAACCTTTGAAGAACGAATAAAAGAATCACTTATTTGTCTAATCGGATCTGGTATGGGACTTGGGGGATTTAATCTTCCATTATTTAAGACTTTTGCTGATCCATTTAATACCGCAGGTTTAATTTTCTCCGATATGTTGCATGAAGGGACTGCATTTGAGGTGCAAGATATAATTGAGCACCGTAAAGCTGTTTTTGCCAATCCGAGTGAATCATATGATTTACTCGCTTACATTGGCATGACAGATAGATTTGTTGTACATCGTGTAATTACTCGTGTTGATGGTAAAATTGTTGCAGTCGCTTCGACAGATAGATTGAGTGATGTTAATGGATTAAATTCAGGGAATGATACTCCAGTAGCAATTGTTCGTTGTGAGGGATCATTACCCACAATCGGTGAAGTTACCGAACCATATGCTGTGCCTGCTTTGGTAGTAGGTTCAAATAGAGGTTCACATTTGGGGCCATGGATGCCTGTTAGTGTTACAGATTTATCTATTGGCAGATTTGATGGCCCACCTAAAATTGCCGCCCTTGGTTTTAATCTTGCAGACGGGTATTTGGGGTTGGAAAAGGATATTTTTGCTGATAATTCATTCGATCGTGCTAGAGAACAGGCTAATTTGTTGACAGATATTTTACGTAAACAAGGCCCGTTTGAACCATACAGAGTGAATCTCGATTCTTCGGAAATTCAACAATTACCCGGATTTGCAGCTCAAACTGAATCTCGTTGGGTTTCGATTGGAGAATAAATGTCTCAATCTAAATTAGTAGTTGCAACATCAAATCAGGGAAAACTGAAGGAGATTTGTACATTACTTGAAGATACTAATTGGCTAGTATTGGGATTGTCTGATTTTAATTTACAAGATACTGCTATTATTGAGACTGGTAATTCATATCTAGAGAATGCACTCGCTAAAGCCAACAATATTGCCAAACTGACAGGGATGATTACATTGGCTGATGACTCTGGTTTGGAAGTAAATGCTTTGGGAGGTAAGCCAGGAGTTGTAACTGCAAGATTTGGTGGTCCACTTCTAAATGATAATCAAAGATGCGATTACTTGTTAAAATTATTGACAGATGTTCCTAAAGAAAAGCGACAAGCATGTTTCCGTGCTGTCCTTGCGATCAGCATCCCCGGAGGGCTAAATTTTGCTCGTGAAGGTATACTGAATGGATACATCGCACAAAGCTTTCGTGGAGAGAACGGATTTGGGTACGATCCTATTTTTGAACTTCAAGATGGAAGGACATTAGCTGAGTTGGGATCTGAAAAACAGCAGATTAGTCACCGTTTTCAAGCTATGAGAGCGATAAAAAAAGTATTAAGGGAATTTGATCATGACTAAGTCTCACGATCACGATTATGACGATAACTTTATTGATTCCTTAGGTAGGCCATTAAGAGATTTAAGAATTTCAGTGACTGATCGATGTAATTTTCGATGCCAGTACTGTATGCCTAAAGAAATTTTCGGACCAGAATTCGAATTTTTACCTCGTGAAGACATTATGAGTTTTGAAGAAATTACTCGGATAGCAACATTGTCCGCTAGCTTAGGAGTTACAAAATTTAGACTTACAGGAGGTGAACCACTGTTGCGTGCAGATTTACATAAACTTGTGAGCAAGCTCCATGCGATTCCTGATATTGAGATTGCTCTGACTACCAATGGCACTTTACTAAAAAATTACGCTCAATTATTGTCGGAGTCTGGACTAAACAGAGTAACAGTCAGTCTTGACTCATTGGACGATCAAACGTTTCGTCAAATGAATGATGTTAGCTTTCCTGTCAAGACCGTTTTAGAAGGGATTGAAACGGCAGATCACTTTGGTTTGGGGCCAATTAAGATTAATGCTGTCGTGCGCAAAGGTGTTAATGACCATACTCTTCTGGATTTAGCTGCATATTTTCGTGGGACTTCTCATATTGTTAGATTTATCGAATATATGGATGTTGGTAACTCTAATGGATGGGTTATGGATGAGGTAATTCCTTCTAGTCGAATACTTTCACTAATAGGAAAGGTTTATCCGCTGGAGGAACTTCCCTCTAATTATAGTGGTGAAGTAGCAAGTAGATATCGATATAAAGATGGTGCGGGTGAAATAGGATTAATTAGTTCAATTACAGCACCCTTTTGTGGAAATTGCACGCGTGCACGTTTATCAGCAGATGGGAAGTTTTTTACCTGTCTTTTTGCTAGCAGTGGCACTGATATATTGAAGGAAATTCGCTCTGGTGCTACTGATAAACATTTGATTGAAATTTTAAAATCTATTTGGTTGCGTAGAGATGATCAATATTCTGAGCTTAGGACCAAATACATGCGATTACCGCCTGAAGAGAAAAAGATTGAGATGTCTTATATCGGTGGATAGTAACCCAAGGAACAGACTTTATGTTTTCACATATTGATGATCAAGGTAATGCTCAAATGGTAGATATATCAGATAAAGACATTACGGTGCGTATAGCAACTGCCGAAGCAAAAATAGAAATGGCAAGTACAACTTTAGAAGAAATTATCAACGGCGCTATACCTAAAGGAAATGTTCTTAATACTGCTAAAATCGCTGGAATTATATCAGCAAAAAAAACGCATGAATTGATTCCATTATGCCATCAAATATTACTTTCAGGGATTGATATAGACTTTTATCCTGATCAAAAAAATGCTGTTTTAGTAATTAATTCTACAGTTAAGACGACTTATTCTACTGGGGTAGAGATGGAAGCATTAATAGCAGTGAGTGTCGCTGCTTTAACGATTTATGATATGTGTAAGGCAGTAGATAAAAACATGAAAATTACAAACATTCATCTGGTTTCTAAAACTGGCGGGCAATCAAGTAATACGGAATAGAATTTATGAGTTTTTACTTATTATCATTATCTAAGTAATTAATTACTGCTTCGATGGCTGCATGTAGATAAGGTATAATTTCCATCGCATCACCTTCAAGTGGTCTTAATTCTTCATTGCGAGTTTCAGTAGGTGCACCATCTCTAGCTAAAGCCTCATCATCAAAATTTAAGATTAGCTCGTATAAGCTTCCCTTTTCTCCTACAAGTATACAGCCTAAATCACTACCTGTAGGTGGCTCTACCTCTATACCATAAGTAAACATTGCTCCAGGGAATGGGGGTAATTGTTCAATTTCTGAAGCTAACTTTATTAGAAGTTGCTTTAATTCACTTGCAGTCTTATCTACGATAGCATTGGCGAAAGCTAGTTGTTCGAAATGAGAGTTAAACATTAGCGCTCCTTGTGCAGTAATATGTATAAAAGTAGTACGAGCATGGATCATGCTAATTGTAGTCTTATAATTCTAAATAATCAGTGTTAGCAGGTAAATTACTTCTACATTTACGAGGTTTTATGACTATTTGGATAAATCATTATTCTGTTGTTGATTCGCAGGCTGTAGAAAATGGCCCTTGGATAATTGACCAAAAAAATCAACGTAATGGAGCAGAAGAGCGATTATTAATTTTGATTGAGCCAGTATCTGATGATTCTGCTAACGTTTGTAATGAAGTAGCGCAAGCTGTCACAACGCTTTTTTTCCACGAAAAACTTTCTGTTACTGGTGCTTTATTACGCTCTCTTAGACAAGCTGACTATAACCTTAAGGAATGGAACAAAAGATCATTAAGAGAACACCATATTGCTGTAGGTTTAACTTGTATCGTTATTACTGGGCAAGAAGTAATTATTGCTCAAGTAGGTCCGAGTCTTGGTTATATAATTTCAGATCAACAAGCTAGTCCATTACATACAAAGAATTATCCTGCAGCAATTCCACTAGGCGGGGAAGGAATAATTCAACCTTTATTTTCGAAGTTATCTTTGGATAAGGAACATATTCTATTCTTCAGTTCATTTTTAGAAAATACATTAAGTAAAGACGAATTGGCATTTTGTTTAAATTCAAGTCCATCGCAATGTCTTGGGGAATTGTATTCACGCACTCGTGATGTGGAAAATATGGCTGCAATCGTTCTGACTATGAATATAGAAGATAACCAGGAGCAACTTTCAACTCACTACACCGTCCCTTTGGATAGCGGTTCAGAAAAAATTGTTGCTATCGGTGCAGAACAAAAAAATAATTCTTTACAATCTCGAAACCCTAAGGGCTATTTAAAAATGCATCAGTCTCGAAGTATTAGAGGTTTCTTTAGTTTTCGTAGAGTAGCAATGGTGATTGCAGTAACTGTATCTTTGATTTTTGTATCGATGGGTTGGACTTTTTTTTCGGGGTTATTAGAAGAAGATATCGCTGCACAAGTTAATGAGTCAATTAGTAGTGCTAGAGAGAATGTCGCAATTTTCAATGATAGTAATGAGATAGAAATTCGTAGATTGGCATTAAATGACGCACTTACAGAACTCGAACGTGCGCGAGCATTATCTCCAGAGAATGATGCTGCAAAGTTATTACAGGGACAAATTTTAAACTTGGTTCAAACTTTAGATGCAGCAATAACGATAAAAGATTTTGACGCAACTGTCAGATTAGCGGGATTAATTACGACCCCATTCCAACCTGTTGATATTTTAGCTAGTAGTTCTTCAATATGGTTACATGACGCTGCACAAGGCCGTGTATTTGTGATCAGTCAGGATCTCGTCTCTGAATTTATAGAAGTTTACCGTGCTGGTAGCGTTTACGATTCTATTTCTGCTGGCCATCCGATGGTTTTAACTTTTGATTCGACTAATGAACGCTTTTTATTGATAGATCAATATAGGCAGCTGTGGAGTATAGATAGCAAAGGTGTTGTTAGCTCGTTAACATTGAGAGGTATTAATGAAATTCAAGATATTACTGCAATAGATACATTTCAAGGTAATCTTTATCTTTTGGATGCATCTTCCAATGAAGTATGGCGATATGTGCCAGTAGGCAAAAATTTTGATTCTGAAAGATCTAGTGTTTTAGGTGCAGTTAGACTTTATAAGCCATCAGACCTGTTTGTTGATAGTTCCGTATACGTCTTGGATGACGTAACTGTTCGTCGTTTTGCACAAGGTGTTGAAACTAATAATCTTTTTGAAGGAATTGACAATATTCCGTCTGCCATGGATGCAATGATTGGAGCGAGCAATCGAGAATTGATTTTTTTAGTTGATAGGGGAAATGGACGAATTATAGTTAGTGAACAGGACGGTACATTTGCAAACCAATATCGAAACCCTAACTTTTCTGACTTAAGGTCAATTGCCATTTCTGATGATGAAGACATATTATTTGTATTGACTGGTACAGAATTGAACTTATTCAGATTATCTAATAACTAGTGAGTATGGAATTTTTATGCGTGTTTTGGCTATCGAAAGTTCATGTGATGAAACAGCAGCAGCGATTGTCACGGACGGACAAATTATAGAATCAAATATAGTTGCTTCGCAGTCAGAACTACATGCGAAGTATGGTGGGATTGTTCCTGAAGTAGCGGCACGAGCGCATTTGCAATCTATAATTCCTGTGGTTCGTCAATCTCTCACTGATGCACATGTGGAATGGGGAGATTTGGATGCAATTGCTGCTACCAGAGGTCCTGGTTTGCCAAGTGCTTTAGTTGTTGGATTTGGTGTGGCTCGTGGCTTAGCTTTTGGATTAGGACTTCCACTTGTTCCAGTGGATCATATTGAAGGTCATGTAATGGCCAATTGGTTAATTCAAAACCAGACATTAGATTTACCAGATCTACCCGCTGTCGCATTAGTAGTATCTGGAGGACATACAGAATTATTACTAGTTGAAGATGGTCCTGTATTTAAGCGTTTAGGTGGTACACGTGATGATGCTGCTGGAGAGGCATTTGATAAAGTAGCTCGCCTATTAGGACTTAGTTATCCTGGAGGCCCTGAAGTAAGTCGAGCAGCTTCTAATGCTGTCGTAAGAAAGATGCATTTTCCTCGCGCTTGGCTTCGCGGTACAGATGATTTTTCCTTTTCAGGATTGAAAACTGCAGTATACCGATCTGTTGAAGAGTTACAGAACCCTGATATCAATGAAATTGCATGGGCATTTCAAGAATCTGTTGTCGATGTCTTAAGCAAAAAGGCTATTCATGTAGCAGAACGAGAAGGCGCGCGGTCTTTACTACTTGCAGGAGGAGTTGCTGCAAATATGCGTCTTCGTGAAATTGTTCAAGAGCGTTCTACTATCCCTGTATATATACCCCCACCATTTTTATGTACTGACAACGCTGCAATGATTGCGGCTGCAGTGCGTATAGAAATGGCAATTGCTCCCAATCGTTTAATTGATATCGACCCTACTCCATACAGATCTCGTGTCCAAAAGATTGGTTAATTTCTTCATTATTCTTTGATCTACTACTAGCACTCACCATAGCAGAGTGCTAATATCTTTGTCGGCTCTTAATTGGGTCAGTAAAATTAGGTTTTATGAGATATTTCAATTCACATATATCTCGAGGAGGCATGTGATTTTGGCCACAAATGTTGTTCCCCTGACTGATCACATCGTGTTGAAGGCAGTTGAACAGGAAGAAGTAACCACCTCTGGGTTGGTTATTCCTGATTCAGCAAAAGAAGCTCCTCAACATGGTCACGTTGTCGCGGTTGGTCCTGGAAAGTTAAGTGATACTGGACAGATGATCGATATCGATCTTTCCGAAGGCGATAATGTTTTATATCAAAAATATACAGGACAGGAAGTAACAGTAGATTCTCAGGAATATATTGTAATTCGCTTTCAAGATGTCTTGGCTAAGCTCGTAGATTAGTAGCAGTAGAGTATACACTCGGGGGGAGGCCCCAAATGCCCGCGAAATCACTTCGTTTTGAAGAGGATGCACGCCGCGAGTTATTGCATGGTGTTGATGCTTTGGCTAATGCAGTCAAAGTTACACTTGGACCACGCGGTCGTAATGTAGTTTTGGATAAGAATTATGGACCTGCCACTATTACTAAAGATGGTGTCACTGTCGCAAAGGAAATAGATCTTGATGATCGTTTTCACAATATGGGCGCACAACTTGTAAAACAAGTTGCTGTACGTACTAATGAAGTCGTTGGCGATGGAACTACTACAGCCACTGTTTTGGCACAGGCTATTTTCCGTGATGGCATTAAAAATATTGCTGCGGGCGCTAATCCTATGTCTATACGTAGAGGTTTAGAGAACGCAGTTAGTGTATTACAGCCCGAATTATTGAAGCTTGCTGTACCTGTTGAAGATAAAGAAACAATAGCTGATGTAGCTGCTATTTCTGCTAATGAACGTCGTGTAGGTGAGCTTATTTCCGATATTATGGAACAGGTCGGTCGTGATGGTGTAATCACCATTGAAGATGGACGTGGGTTAGACTATGAGACTGAGATAGTGGATGGATTACAAATTGAAAGAGGAATGATATCTCCATATTTTGTTACTAATCCTGATCGCATGGAGTCAGTTTTAGATGATCCTTATATTCTGATAACTAATGAGACTCTTAAAGAAGTTAATCAATTATTACCTATAGTTGAGAAAGTTCTGCAGGTATCAAAAAATCTAGTCATTATTTGTGAAGATTTGGTAGACGAAGCTTTGTCTACTATGGTTGTGAATAAGATGAAAGGCACTTTGAATGTTTTAGCTATTAAGGCGCCTTCATTTGGTGATCGTCGTAAGGAAATGTTAGAAGATATCGCTATTCTTACAGGCGGTACTTTTGTGACGACTGACATGGGTAGGACTTTAGAAGATACACAGATAGCTGATCTGGGTAGAGCTCACCGTATTGTTTCTGAAACCAATAACACTACTATTATTGAAGGTATCGGCAGTGACGAAGCTATTCAAGCTCGCATACGCCAGATACGTGCACAGATACGTGATACGGTTTCTGATTTTGATAGAGAAAAATTACAGGAGCGGTTAGCAAAACTCGCTGGTGGTGTTGCTGTTATTAAAATTGGCGGAGCAACGGAAACTGAAGTTAAGGAAAAGAAATTCCGAGTTGAAGATGCTTTGTCATCTACGCGTTCTGCAGTAGAGGAAGGTGTTGTGCCTGGTGGAGGAGTTGCCTTACTCCGTGTGCAAGGAATTTTGGATACTTTAATTGAGGAAATGGAAGGCCAGGAAGAGGTTACAGGAGTACGTATTCTTCGAGAAGCTCTTGAATCTCCACTTCGTCAAATTGCTGAAAATGCAGGCCAAGAACCATCTGTTGTTGTAGATCGTGTTAGGTCTGCTGCTAATCCTAATGTTGGTTATGATGCTTCGACTGGTGATATGGGCGATATGTTCAAGTTAGGTATAGTAGATCCCGCGAAGGTAGTTAGAATTGCTCTAGAAAGTGCAGTTTCAGTTTCTGCGATTATGCTTACTACGGAAGTAGCTGTTGGAGAACTACCTGAACCAGCAGCTCCTGCTGCCCCAGACATGGGTGGTATGGACATGGGTGGTATGGGTGGCATGCCTGGCATGGGTGGTATGCCTGGTATGATGTAGTTTGTTTACCGATATACGATAACAAAAGGAGGGCTATTTCGATGGCCCTCCTTTTGTTTTGCTTTATATTTACCTCTAATCAATCGAATAACACTTCCTCAAAAGGTTCAATTGATTGGAAAGGACCAACAATCGACAGAAAAGTTTTATCAGGTAGATAGATTTCTTGGAATAGTTTTTGAATGTCTTTTGGCTTAACTTTTTCATAATTTTCAAGAGCTTTTTCCGGCTGTATAATTTGTTGTTCGAGTGTAGCCAAGGTTCCATACCATGCAGAAACTGCTCGAGTATTCTCCATGCTTAGTTCAATTCGTGATCGCATTATAGATTTAGCTCTTTCGAGTTCAAAATTTTCGATAGGGTTTGATAATTTTTCTAGTTCGCTGCGTATATTAGCTAAAGTTTTTTCTATATTCGAAGAATCAACGCCAGCATATATTCCGAACATTCCTGTATCTAATAATTGTGTTGAATAGCTATGAATATCATAACAAAGACCAAGTTCTTCTCTTAAACGAAGAAATAATCGAGATGACATACCTTCACCTAAGCAAATTGAAAGTAAATCTAATGCATATCGTTGTTCATTAACTGAACTGATGCTGTCCATCCCTACGATAATATGAGTTTGTCCGGTATCTTTTGAAATCAATCCACTTCGCTTGTTGTTTAATGAACGATTTGGTAGCCATTGGTTAGGTTGACCAGGTTGCCAGTCGTTAATTTTCTCATTTATTAATGCTATGGCTTCATTAGACTCAATTGCACCTGCAATAGAAATAATTGCGTTATTTGCAACATATTGTTTGTGATATGCACTGATTATTGTTGATCGCGATATATTACTTACTGATTCATTATCGCCTGCGATATCTCTACCATGGGGTTGGTTCGGCCATATTAATGAGTCCATTAAAAGTGATGCTAGCTCTGATGGCGTATCCTGAACAGCTGCTAATTCTTCTAAGATAACACCACGTTCTCTTTCTATTTCTTCATCAAGACATACAGAGTTTTGTATCATGTCGAGCAATAAATCGAGAGTCTGGTTAGTAAATTCGCTCGCAACTTTTGCATAGTAACAAGTCATTTCTTTATATGTTGCAGCATTGATTGTTCCACCAAGGGAATCTATCGCGAATGAAATATCACGTGGTGTTGGTCTATTGGTAGTTCCTTTGAAACAAATATGTTCTAAAAAATGAGAGATTCCTGCTATCTCAGAATGTTCTTCATAACGTGAACCTGACTTTAAGTAGATAGAGATCCCTACAGATCTAGCTGATGGTATGGGTGTAACTATTATTTGTGTTCCATTGTCTGAAGTGTGCTGGTGTGGTTGGTAGAAGTCTTTTCTGATCACAGATTTAACTTTCTAACCAAGCGACATCACCATGCAAATTAGGATCATGAGTTTTTGATGAGAAAATAGCATACTCTTCTTTCGATATAGCTATTGTAGTGTCATTCCCATGGCCTGGAAGGACTAAAGTTTCATCTGGTAATTTATAAAGCTTATTTGTAATTGAGTTAATTTCTTCATTAAGTAAATCTGCGGAGCGAGTCCTTCCAGGTCCTCCTGGGAATAGAGTATCTCCTGTTAAGAGTGCACCTCCAATGTGTATGCAGATTGATCCAGGTGTATGTCCCGGGGTATGGATTATTTTTGCAGTGGCATCGCCGATTTTAAAAATTTCACCGTCAAGAAGTGTTTGGATATCGTATTGCTCATTTAAGTTTGTCTCTTTTTCAGATGCAAAAACAGGTGAGTCAGTATACTTCCGAAGTTCATCAAAACCATTCCAATGGTCTGCATGTGAATGCGTTACAACTATACGATCTACATCCCTGCCCTCAAGTGCTTGAACTACAGCTTCGCTACCTTCAGGGGCATCAATAATTGTTACAGGTAAATTGGAGTCTGATGAGCTAATAATGTAGGCATTATTAGCTAGGGGGCCTAGATTGTTTAACAATTTGATTTCAATTAATTTATCGGAGTAAATAATCATAAATTCTTGTCCTTCTTAAGAAATTTCATATCGTGGTGCTTCAATCCATTGGGCACCTTCAGGATTTTCTTGTGCACGAAGTTCTTTACGTCTTCGCGTTGTTTCTAAACGCTTGGCCTTTTTAATAATTAAGTCTTCTTCTCGTAAGTGTTCTATGTCACGTTGTATTTTATTTTTATTTGTAGCACGACGTGGCTTACCTTCGTGGACAATAATTCTTTGTTCATCTTTTAGTTGTACGAGATGACTGCGTACATTTCCATCTGCTGCTCTACGTAGTCTTGTGTCGATATCAGGATAAAGCTCGAGCATGATTTCCCAACTTGTAAGTTGCTTTTTACTACTGAGCACATTCATGATTTGTTGTTCACGAAGATTTCTATGATCGATATACTGTTGTATACGTTCACGTGGGTTATAAATTATTTTCCCATGACCGGGGCAAATTACATCTAACTTTGGTAGTTCTAGTAGGCGTTGTAGGCTTCTACGATAATGTCCTAGATTCCATACAGTTGTGGTTGAAGAGCCAAGTAAAGTGTCACCAGTGAATAAAACTCCCTCGTTTTCTATGTAATAGCATAAAGAATCAACACTATGACCAGGAGTTTTCAGTATTTGGACTTTGACTCCAGATCCTAAATCAAATTGTTCATTATCATGTAAAGTTTTCACATCTCGCGGGATACGACCTTTTAAAAGTTTACGACCACCATCTGGTATAGCAATCTCCGCATTTAAGTGTTGTTTAGCCCATTTTAGGTTTCCCGAATGATCAGAGTGATGATGAGTGATGGCTGCTATTCCTATTTCCTCGTTTTCAATTGCTGCTAAATAACCTTTTAAGAACCAACGATATCGATCTATTTCCTCTCCAGAATCTATAGTTAGAGATTGTTTCCCCTTCGGTCCAACAAGATATATTGATGTGTAATCTGGGTGCATGGGATTATCATCTGGCACCATTGCAGCTCTTACTGAAGGGCTAATTTTCATTTATCACCTACTTTAAATTAACAAACATCTTCTCATCTTTAGCAATCAAATTAACATCTGTCCACATATTTTGTAATGAGTATGGAGGAAGATTTTAATTGTTATTTCTGTTAGATACTGGACTATCTCCAAGGCCGACCATATTTTCCTGTAGCCATATTAATTCTTCTTTTGCCAGATCATCGATTAGCTTCTGTAGCTTTTCTTGTAGGTCTAAATCTTTTGTTAAGGATACGACAAGATTTTTGCGACTAAAATTTTCAGAATTATTATTTTTTTCACGTAAAGTTTTCAAAATTTTGCCTCGCCAATATCTATTTGAATTCATGAATGTGCTGGGTTTTTTTATGGGTAGTAGTGCAATTCCTGAATGTAATTTTGGACGGGCAACACAGATTTTCTTTAAAATACATGAGTCACATTTTGGTTTGGCGGTACAAACAGTTGCACCAAAATCCATTAGTGTAGGATTCCAGATATGTGCCTTTCCTGAAGGCAGTAGTTGAGCTGCTACAATTTGAATCAATTTGGGGTCTGATTCATGGACAGGTTGTGGATCACCACAAATTACCCTTCCATATATACGTGTAATGTTTGTATCAATGGCAGTTTTATCTATCCCATAACCAAAAATTTGGATTATGGAAGCAGTGAATGGTCCAACACCTGGTAGTTGGATTAGTAAATCTTCATCATGAGGAATAATACCATCGTATTCATTGACGCAAATTTTTAATGTTTTATGTAAGTTGGCTGCTCTTCGTGGATAACCAGCATTTCCCCAAACTTGAAGTATTTCTGCCCTAGATGCATCTGCACCTTTTTCTATAGTTGGGAAAGAGTCGATCCAGCGATTAAATATTTCGAGTATTCTTGACATTTGTGTCTGTTGTGCACATACACCTGCGACGAGGGCATAATAAGGATTACGGTTATTTTGCCAGGGGAAAGGGATTTTATTATCTTTTGCCCATTCCATTAGCAGTTTTTGGATTAGGCCAACATTTTTTTTTGGAATTCTTTCGATTTCGAATTGCAAATTCAAAAGGTTACCTTCTTTTTGAATAATTGTTTTCTAAGTATAGTTTAGAAAATATAAAGTATATGATTTCTAAGACGACGACACTGGTTGCTCGTGCGATAATAATTTTACTCGACAGATAAAAAACAATTATCTACGACGATATAATTCTTTACAAATGTGAATATATATTTGAATTTTAGAAAGAAACATTTTATGGCTATAGATAATCTTTCACATGTTTTGCCCTTATCAACAGACTCGACAGATCTAGGAGTCTTGCGGATAGGTGGTTGTGATGTAAGAAGCCTTGCAAATCAATACGGGACACCGTTATACATTTATGATGTTCAATCAATTAGAGAGTTAGCCTTGAGTTGGGTTCAAGCATTTGCTAAAGCCTACCCTGACAGTGAAGTTTTATATGCTTCGAAAGCTTATATTAGTCGTCCCTTTGCACGTTTACTTTCAGAATTAGATTTAAGTTTTGACGCAGTTTCTGAAGGCGAAATAGAAGTTTTATCTGCTGCAAATATAGATCTTTCTAGAGTTTATTTTCATGGAAATAATAAGACTTCATCTGAAATTTACCGTTCTATGCAATTAGGTGTGGGGAGAATTGTACTTGATGGTTTTGATGAAATTGATATTGTCGCAGAAATTGCGAGAGATTTGGGTATTACTCAACCCGTATTATTAAGAGTTTCTCCAGGTGTTGATGGGCATACTCATGAAAAAACAACTACAGGTATATTGGACTCTAAATTTGGGTTGCCGATTGAAACTGGTTTAGCTGAACTTGCTATTTCTAGAATACTAGAAAAAAATACTCTTGCATTTAGAGGTTTGCATATGCATTTGGGCAGTCCTATTTTTGATCTAGAACCTTATCGACTAGGTATTGAAGTACTTGCTGAATTTATTGATGAAGTTTGTATAAAAAAATTAGATACTCCTGTAGAAGAATTTTCTCCTGGAGGCGGATTTGCAACAGCATATCGTGGTATAGATGATCCCCCATCGCCAGAGGAATATGCTGACATTATCTGTGAAACATTGATAAAAGAAGCTAAAAAAAGAAACTTTGCTCTTCCTCATATTACTTTAGAACCTGGTAGATCTATAGCAGCAAGATCTGGAGTCGCTGTTTATACAGTAGGTAACCGTAAAGAAGTACCAGGAATTCGTACCTATGTGTCTGTTGATGGAGGAATGTCAGATAATATTCGTCCTGCATTGTATGATTCAATTTATGAAGTAATTGCTGCAGAAAGAGTCAATGATCCAATTGAAGAAAAAGTTACAATTGCAGGAAAATATTGTGAATCAGGAGATTTACTTGCTAAAGATGTAGATGTACCACGTTTAGTTAGTGGTGAGTTAATTGCTATACCTTCGGCAGGTGCGTATCAGCTTGCGATGTCTTCAAATTATAATTTAGCGTATCGTCCAGCTGTTATTTTAGTAGAAAATGGGCAATCTCGTCTGATGCAAAGGCGAGAGAACGCTGAAGATTTGATGAGACTAGATATTGACTAATATAGTAGATGATGATTTTGATTGGCACTTGGAAGGTTTAGACTTAGCTACTAATATACTTTCCCGTGCGATTAATCATAGAAGTCTGGGGCATGCATATTTATTTCATGGACCCAAAAGTGTTGGAAAATATTCTCTGGCTAAACGTTTTGCTCAAATACTAGTTACGCAAGACTTATATGATGGTGTGATTAATTTGGATAGTCCTGAAGCAATGGCTATTGAACGTGGAGAATTCCCAGATGTTGAAATTATTTCTATTGGTGGTATTTGTGATGACTCAAAGGATGATGGTGTTCGATCTACACGTATAAGAATATGTCAAATTAGGCGATTGCAACGATTAGCGGTGATTGCTCCATTCCAAGCCGCAAGACGAATATTTATTATTGACACAGTTGATGACCTGCAAATAGAAGCATCGCATGCACTGCTTAAGCTTCTAGAAGAACCACCTCCGAATGTCCTGCTACTGTTATTAGTGCAGGATATTGATGCAATTTTGTCTACAATAAAATCACGCTGCCAAATTTTACCTATTAATCCAATGCCTAAGAGTAAACTTATTGAAATTCTCGAACGTCGATTTGAAGCTGATAAAATTAATGCTGCTCAAGTTGCAACTTTTTCACGGGGATGTTTTGGTCGTGCGGTGGATATGCTAAATGATCCATCTGTAATGATGCTTCAAGAATCTGTACGTTCAGATATAGAAAAATTGCTTGATGCTGGAATTAATCAAAGGATGGATTATGCTCAGTCATTAGCAAGGAATTGGCGGCAAGAGAGAGAAAGTGTTCTAGCAACAATTCGTATTTGGTTGGAATGGTGGTCGGATCAGTTATATTTCTTTAGTCGATCTGAAAATGATGAAAGTTCGGTAGACTTTAAAATGGAAGATATTCTCACTGCCTTAAAGGTGATTGATCAAACATATGAGCATTTGATGTTAAATGTTAATCCTCAATTGGCAATAGAAGTTATGATGTTGGAAATGCCATCTGTATCTTTCACAAATAAAGGTAATGTTCATGGATAAGATAATTGGAGTGCGATTTACAACTGCAGGTCCTATATCTTACTGCGCCTCAGACGATTCAGACATTGGTATAGGTGATTATATAATTATAAGAAAAAATGAGAGTGAATTGTTGGGTTGGGTTGTTCTAACTAATGAACAAATTATCGCTTCATCAATTGATCAAGAGCTTCTTCAAGTGGAAAGATTTGCTACTGAAGAAGATATTGAAAGCTGGAGGCAGCAAAAAACGCGAGGTGAGGAGGATATTGGCCGCGCGCAGGAAATGGCGATTCGAATAAGCCCTGGAATTCGGATCGCCTCCATTGATTATGATCTTTCTGGGGATAATTGCATAGTAAGTATTTCAAATTTTGATGATGCTGAATTGGAAGTGATAGCAGTTGAATTGGGAACACTTTTATTTTCTAAGATACAAATCATAGAGGTAAATCAAAGAGAACGTGCTAAAGCTATGGGTGCTGGTGTTATGGGTCTTTGTGGCAGAGATCTGTGTTGTACTAGTTGGATGACTCAATTCCCTGCAGTCTCTATACGTATGGCCAAAGAACAAGGATTATCTCCTGATCCTTCTAGAATTTCTGGTCTTTGTGGTCGTCTATTATGTTGTTTGACTTTTGAAGTAGAAGAATACAGACAATTAAGAGGTGTTTTACCTGAGGTTGGAGAGTATGTGACTACCCCGGTAGGACGTGCCAAGGTTTATAAAGTGGATTTACTTAGCAATAATGTGCAGATGCGTTTGGAGCTTTCTGGTGAAATTATTAATATGGCAGCAGATCAAATTTCAGAACAATATGGAACTATGATCAGACCAGAAAAATTAGACGAAGTAGTCGAAAAGCCTGCGCGAGAATCGGCAACAAAATTAAAAGAAACAACAATTGCTATTTTGGAACCTGTTGACTATTCTTCCGATTTAGAAATAACTGATTCTTCAAAAGACATCGAAAAAACAATTGCAAAAAGACGTAGAGGGAAGCGTGGCGGTAAGCGTAATCGAAAAAAATAGGAGTTGGAGTATATATGCATATTAACCCTGATCCAATTGCTGAGGGTGAATGGATTGTAGAAAATTTGGACGATCCAGAAACTATCTTTATTCAGGTTGAAGCAGAAAGACAAATATATGACGTTGCCCATTTACCTCGAGCAGTTTTTGCTGAAGGCTATAAAGATTTTACCACTGAAAAAAATGGGGTTCGTGCTCTGGTTCCCAATCTTGTAGATTTAGAGATGACATTGAGTAATTTCGGTATTGATAACTCTAAAAGGGTAGTGTTTTATTCGGCAGAGAAATCTATGTGGCCTTGTCGAGCTTACTGGGTCCTTCGCTATTATGGTTTTCCAAATGTCCAAATTGCAGATCGATCTTTAGCTGGATTAATTAAGTTGAATGTTGAGACTACGACTGAAATTGATTTTACTGACTGGTCTCCTGTTGAATTAAGTTTAACTGGCGAATCTATTATTTCTACTGCCGATGAAGTTTTGGCCGTGGCAACAGGTAAAATGGATGGACAAGTATTGGACTGTCGCTCGTCTTCTGAATGGCAAGGCTTGGACACAGGATCACACTCCGCACCTCGAAGCGGACGTATTCCTGGTGCTTTGCATTTGGATTGGGAAGAATTGATGGACGCTAATGGTCAATTTTATGATATTGAAACTCTAAAACAGTTATATTTCGATATAGGTGTAGATGGTAGTCTTCCAATATTTCCATACTGTGGTGGTGGAATTCGTTCAGCTGTTAGTTGGTTTGTTATGTATGAATTATTATGTTGGGAATCAGCACGTAATTATGATGGTTCCTGGGCTGAATGGTCTTATCGTGATGAACTACCGATAGAAATTTAATAACTTTGAGGGCAGAATGGAAAACTTATTTGATCGTGTTGCTGTAGTTACTGGTGGTGGTGATGGAATAGGCAGAGGTATAGCACATGCCTTAGCCAAAGTCGGTGTCAAAGTTGCTGTTTGCGATATAGACATTGAAGCTGCTGAACGAGTTGCACTTGAATTACGACTGTCAGGTAGAGAATCTTTTTCTTATTACGTTAATGTCGTAGATGCTGACTCGATGTTTGCACTTGGCCAAAAGATTGAAAAACAACTGGGACCGATAACGATACTTTGTAATAACGCTGGTGTGATGTTAGAAGGTTCGATTGTCAATGCACCTAAATTTGATTGGGATTGGATCTTTGATGTCAATTTACATGGAGTTGTCAATGGAGTGAATGCATTTGCTTCTCTTATTAAAAAAAATGGTGGTGGTCATATTGTTAATACTGCTTCAATGGCAGGATTGACTCCTCCATTACAGCCTGATTCAGGGATTTATAGTAGTTCTAAAGCTGCTGTTGTGAGCTATTCAGAAAATCTGTCTTCTGAGTTGTCGAAAGATGGGATTGATGTTTCAGTTTTGTGCCCATCAAGGGTTAATACTCGTATTTGGGAAGCAAATAGAAATCGTCCAGAATCTTATGGACGAGGTAGATCTGTAACGAAGCCTGAAGAAGCTGCGGACTCTATAGATGGTATGGAAGTAGGACCGATAGTGGTCAGGAGTATATTGCAGTCAAGATTTTATATTTTTACTGGTGATGATGTTCGTATGCGCATCGAAAAGAGAAATCAACAGTTAATGCATGATATAAAGCTTCACGAAGATGATTTAGAACCTGGATCTGCTTGGAATTAAAATTTGCAAAGATATTTTAATTAGTTGCTAGTGACTATTTGTTCTATTTGAGTAGTGTGATTATTTAAATGATCGATATGTGAACGTAACTGTTGTCGTAATGATCTGCGACCATAATTATTAATTGAGCCTGGTCTTCCCCATTGCGCATCTGGTGTGTGTGAGAGTAGTTCAATTGTTGCGGATAGTTCATCACGTAGACTTTGAAGAAGCTGGCTACTATTATCCTGCATACTTAGTTCTGATTCTTCGTTCCACTCGCGTCGTGTAGGATCGGTCATCCAGGCCATCTGGTTAATAAATTCTCCATTATGTTTCGCATAACTAATCATATGATTGAGGATTCGTGCAGGAGACCATTCAGGATCTCTCGATTGGCGGAATTCGTTACTGTTTAATCGGTCGAGAATTGCAGTAAGACGATCAGGTACAGACGCAAGTTCTTCTACCATAGGCATATATTTTTCTGGTGCCCCAGTGACAAAGTCAATTCTTGACATTAAATTTTCTCCAATAATAGTTCGAATTCAACTGATGATCCTGCTGGTAGTGATGCTACTCCAAAAGCTACACGTGCACCAATTCCATTGATATCACCTAATAAATCCTTGAGTAGCTCACTTGCACCGTTTACAACAGCTGGATGCTCTTTATAATCAGTCGTTGCTGAGACATAGCCTATACTTTTGATGACTCTTAAATTTTCAAGGGAACCTAATAATGTATTTACTGCTCCTAAAGCATTGATCGCACAGATCCTTGCAGCAGCATATCCTTCTTCTGTACTGACGTTATCACCCAGTTTTCCCGGATTTAGTAATTTTCCGTCGTGCACTGGTAGTTGTCCTGATACATAGATATATTTTCCAGATTGAACTGCAGGTGAATAGACACCACCAGCTTTTGGATTAGGAAGTTCAATATCTAATTCTTGTAGACGTTCAATAATTGTCATGATTTTCCTCCTCGATAAGGCGTGAAAGAATCCCTTCGTACTCTTCCTCACTATAGAAATGAATAGTTAGAGTTCCTGAACCGTCGTTGGCACGTTGGACAGTCACCTTTGTACCAAATAATCGCTGTAATGTAACACTAATATGTCTCGAATCAGGAAGATTTATTTCTAATTTATCATCATCACTTTTTATTGGTGTATTTTCTAGTTCAGTGTGAGATTCATTGCTAAGGCGTTGGTTTTTAACAATATTTTCAGTTTGTCTAACATTTAGATTTCTACTGAGTATTACTTCAAGATTTTGGATCATGTCTTCGGCGTTACTTAGTCCTAAAAGTGCTCGCGCATGCCCTTCAGTTATTTCATTATTGTTGAGTGATTTCTGAATTTTATCAGGTAGTTCAAGTAATCTAAGAGTATTAGTAATCGTTGTTCTAGATTTGCCTACACGTTCTGCAATTTCTTGCTGTGTAAGCTGAAAGTCATTTGCTAGTTTTTGATATGCTGCTGCCTCTTCTAACGCACTTAGGTCAGCACGTTGAATGTTTTCAATAAGCGCTAATTCTAATATTTCTTGTGGGTTAGTTTCTCTAACTAATACAGGTACTTTTTCTAAATTTGCGATCTTAGCAGCGCGCCATCTTCGTTCTCCGGCAATCAATTGATAGGCACCATTTTCTTTATCGGAGACTAATAATGGTTGCAGTATGCCATGTTCTTTTATGGATCTTGCCAATTGTTCAATGTCTTGTTCGTTAAAATGTGTTCTTGGTTGATTGGGATTAGGTTTTATATCGTCTGTAGCTATTTCCAAAATATTTGAATCAGGAGTGCCTTGCTGATCAGTTTGAATTCTACTGTCGGGTTGATTTTCTTCATTTTGTTGATTATCTGGTATCAAAGCAGATAATCCACGTCCAAGTCCAGTTTTTCGTGACATTGTAGACTCCTTACAAACTATGATCTCTGTTTGATAATTTTAGAAACTCTTCAGCAAGTTGGCTATATGCTACTGCACCAGCAGATTCAGGATCATAATCTAAAACAGACGTTCCATGGCTAGGCGCTTCGGAGAGCCTAACAGATCGTGGGATTACAACATTAAATGTTTCGTTAAAATGCGCCCTTACTTCTGATTCAACATCTCGCGATAGGTTTGTACGAGCGTCATACATTGTGAGTAGAATGCCGCAAATTTTTAGTTTTGGATTAAGGTTTTTTTGTATTAATTCTATGGTATTGGATAGGTGCTTTAACCCTTCTAATGCAAAATACTCGCATTGAACAGGAATTAAAATACTATCAGCTGCTGTAAGTGCATTTACAGTCAATAGCCCTAAAGATGGAGGACAATCAATAAGAATTAAATCGTACTCTTCTCGAAGGGATTCTAATGTATTTTGCATTCTATATTCACGACCAATGTGTGAAACAAGTTCTACTTCTACTCCTGCGAGCTCAGGCGCTGAAGGTACAATTGAAACTCTTTCCATTGTCGTGCTGGTTATACCATTGCGTAAGGAATAGTTATTCAACAATGAATCGTAGAGAGCGCTGTTTTCCAGTGTATCAAACCCGATTGCTGAAGACGCATTGGATTGAGGATCTGCATCGATGATGAGTACTTTTTGATTCATTTTTGCTATTGCAGCAGCCAATGAAACAGTTGTGGTTGTTTTTCCAACACCACCTTTTTGGTTAGCTACAGCAACAATTTGGCTCAATTCAGTCTCCCTGATGATTGTGGTCGAAAGTGCTCAGTTCATCAAGTACTCGCTTGTGAATAATTTTTTGAGGCGGCAATAGCGTAGGACCTACTTGTTCTATTGAGCTTGTTGCATATGCTGCAGCAAGATTTCCAGCCTGTCTCTCTCCATATTTTAAACTTAATGTGAATGCTGTTGCAAAGGTATCTCCTGCACCGGTCGTATCTAGTTCAGAATTAGTTGGCACGGGTTGGATTTTTGTAATTTTATTAGATTTATGGATAGACGCCCCTTGTTTTCCCAATGTTGTGATGACTCTCGCTCCAGTTTTAAGTGTTTGATTCATCTGCTCATCACTCCAAAAATTTGATTCCTGCTCAGATCTAAAAATTGAGAATGAGTTAGTAAAAAAGCTTAAAAAAGAGTTAAAATGAGATATTTCTGAATAAAATATTTCAGACTCACCTCTTCTCTGTAAACCTTGTGTCAGTAGTGATATATTATTGATATTGTCAGAAAATTCTAAAAATGGAAGTAATTCGATATCATTTTCAATCAAAGGAGCCATTATTAGAGTGTTATTGCCTTGCCAAGATCTCGGTAGATCATCGATTGTAATTTTTTTTGAAGGTTTTTGGAGTAATTTTAACTTCCGTTCCTTTTTCCTAGTGTCAATTTCAAAAGTTAACACTCTCTTGTCAGGGATGATATGTAATTCATGTTTCTTAAGAACACCAAGATCAATGTTTGAATTTCCAATAGTTAATATTCGTGCTTTATATCCCATGGAATGAATGACTGAAGCGGCATACGAAACTGCACCACCCAGTTGCATTCCCTGTGTGGTGTGATCAATGCATATAGGCCCAACTAAAAGAATAGGTTCTTGTGAATATTTACCCAACTTTTACTCCGGATCAATGATGCGGGGAGAAAATTAAGCGTATTATTCAGGCATTACCTCTATTTGTCTTTCACGACCTTTACCAATACTTTGTGTAGTAACGCCATCCTCATCCTCTAATGCTAAGTGGACGATTCTTCTTAGAGCTGCTGGCATGGGCTCTAATGTAATCACATCACCAGTAGTGCGTACTTCTTCTGCTATTTCCTTAGCCATTGTCGTCAAGCTTGTCTCACGTCTATGTCGATAACCATCAACATCAACAGCATAGACTGAGTTGCCTTCAACTTTTCGTGAGACCAAGACATTAGTGAGGTATTGTAATTGTTGGAGAGTTTCTCCTTTTCGCCCGATGAGCATTGCTAGATTATCAGGATCTGATTCGCCTTTACCAAATATATCGAACACTTGATTTACACGGCCTAGGCCATCTCCAGCTGTTTCTGGATCTCGCACTGTTATATCCGTATCTGTAAATCCAAGTAAGTTTAATAAGTCTCGAAGAGTACTTCCGAAAAGGTCGATTTCATCATCCCACTCTGCCTTCGAGGATAAAGGAATATTTTCAGTTAGTGCTCCAGGTATCTTTGTTTCATCAGATTCTGATACAGGAATTATTTCTCTTGTATTGTCTTCACGGTTTGATTGACGCCTGTCTTGGCGATTTCTTCTATTGCTCGAGTTAGAATCACCATTTTGTGGTCCACGATTTGATGATCCTTGATCGTCACGTGAGTTACCGTTGCGTCTATTATTTTGACGTCCACGTCTTGTAGGGCGTCGATTATTGCGACCACTGCCACTTTTTTTGGCGGTTACTCGAACTATTGCCTCTTCACCTCCTAAGCCAAGAAATCCCTTACTTCCCTTACGAATTACTTCGACGTCTACTTGATCTTTTCGACGTCCTAGTTGTTCTAGCGCCCGATCTACGGCGTCTTCGACGGTTCGTCCGCTGGTCTCCGCCACTTCCATTTGTACTCTCCATTTCATTTGTTTCAGTCATTTCGACTGTATTTTGTGTGTTTTCATCCTTTTGCCGATCGGCAGAAGGCCCTCTCACTTTTCTCATTGGTGCTGGAATTAGACTTCCCCATGTAAAATCTCCAGGGCCTACATATTTCCACTGAAGCATTATGCCAATAATAGTACTAAAACCCCAGTATACTCCAAGACCTGCAGGTAGGGTGAGTACAAACCAGCCAAACATCATTGGCAACATCCATTGCATCATTTGATTCATTGATTGCTGTTGAGGCGTTTGAGTGGCAGGATTACTGGAAGTTGATATTTTTTGTTGCAACCACATAGAGGCTCCTACAATAATAGCAAGCACAAATCCACCACGTGCTCCTAAATCCAACCATAAGAATGTAGTAGAAAGAGGTATGACATTTTCCAAAATTTGGTAAGAATAAACCCTAGGCGCAAGATCTACTAGAGATTCAGGTGTCGAGCCTAAAGTAATGCGTATTACCTGATAAAGTGCAATAAAAATCGGCAACTGAATTAATTGCGGTCCGAGGCAGCCCAAGGGGCTAACTCCAGACTCTTTATAAAGTTTCATTGTTTCTTCAGATCTACGCTTTGGATCTGAATGTTTTTTCTGAATTTCCTTCATTTGGGGCTGTAAACCCTGCATTGCCTTTGCAGATCTCAAGGTTTTTAGTGTTAATGGGAATAGAAGTACTCTAGAGATGATTGTAAAGATAATTATTGCAATTCCGTATTGGTTAAAAGTCAATGAACTAAGTATTAGCATAAAGTTCAAAAGAGGTGTTTCTAGTCCAGCTTGCCAGATAGCTCCAATTGGCATAGTTAATCCTCCCTTTTGTAACGATTACTTACGTTACCGGTTTGAGGATTGATATGAATAATTTCACCCGAGCGACCGAGTAGGATGGCCTGGTTATTTACTAATAGCGGCCTTGGTAAGAGTTTTATATCTTCAATTTTTCGTTCCCAGATGACATTACCAGTACTTTGCGCCAACCCGACTACATTTCCTTTTCTGGATACAACAACAAGGACTCCGTTAGATATAACTGGTGTTGTGCTGAAATTCGAATCTTCATGGGTGGATTTCCAAAGAATTTCACCACTTATCGGATTTACCGCAGCTATTACCCCGCGACTGGTAACAGCGTAGATTGTCCCTGAAGCCAACAAAGGCTTCGCTGTTATCCAACCTTCTAATGACTGTTTCCAATCTTCAA
>Ga0114932_10001260_pt1 | contig 29015 bp, 24 predicted proteins | sample 2SBtaG_2_FD_87286 | JGI IMG/M metagenome (GOLD analysis project Ga0114932, IMG submission 87286) | Deep subsurface microbial communities from Kolumbo volcano to uncover new lineages of life (NeLLi) - 2SBTROV12_ACTIVE470 metaG | ecosystem: Environmental > Aquatic > Marine > Volcanic ...
AATTGAGTCACATAGGATTGATTTGGGGATGAGGGAATTGAAGTGCGAATGTGGAGAGATGCATGCTGTAGTAACAGATATCAATCCATTAACTCGGTTTTTGCCCGAATTTTTAGTAAATTCACTTGAAGAAATAATAGAAGTTGCAGATTCGGAAAAATGGGGAGAATTTGGAATGACTCATTTGATGGGGTTGGTAATGGAAGATTTCTCAGAAGAAGTAGTTTTTTTTGATGCTAGTGAAGATGGATATCTTGGCTATTCTGGACTCTGGATTTCAACTTTTAACGCCTGGAGACTGCATGAGATAGTAGTAGAATTAGTGATAGAGATAATGGAACATGCTATGAGTCATTCGAATGATAAAAATGCTATGAGCAATTTCGAAAAGCAGATGTCACTTTTTGATATTACAGAGTTTGTGAAAGAATATCGTGCAGAGAGAGATTTGGATCCAGAAGATTACGCAGAGGAGTACATTTAGAGAATATAAAGGTCTCCTCTCAATATCGTCGACCTTATTAATGAGTATGGACCAAATCGGACAGGGAAGATGAAAAAAGGAAAAACTGTCCTCTTGATAGGTAGTGGCCCTATCCAGATAGGACAAGCTGCAGAATTTGATTATTCGGGTGCCCAAGCTTGTCGTGCTTTGGCAGAGGAAGGAATAAGAGTTGTCCTGGTGAACTCGAATCCAGCAACAATTATGACAGATCCAGAGATGGCGGATAAAGTCTATATCGAACCTATTACTGCAGAGATCATTGAGGAAATTATTAAGAAAGAATGTCCTGACGGAGTAATTGCCGGGTTGGGGGGACAGACGGGATTGAATGTAACAGCAGAATTGGCAGAAAGGGGAGTATTAGAGAAATACGGGGTTGAGATTATGGGAACTCCACTAGATACTATCTATGCAACAGAAGATAGAGATTTGTTTGGTGCGCGAATGGAAAAAATAGGACAGCCAGTTCCAAAATCAGAGAAAATCAGATCTTTAGAAGAAGTAGAAAATGCAGTGGAAAAAGTAGGAGGGCTTCCAGTTATTTTGAGAACTGCATATACGCTAGGGGGGAGTGGTTCGGGAGTTATCGAAGATATGGACACTCTTATCGAATGGGTACACAGAGGTTTGCAATTGTCACGGAATTCGGAGGTTCAGATTACAGAATCGTTGGTTGGGTGGATTGAAATGGAGTATGAAGTCATGCGTGATGCATCTGATTCATGTATTATTATTTGTAACATGGAAAACATTGATCCGATGGGGATACATACAGGAGAATCTATTGTAGTAACCCCGTCTCAAGTCATACCGGATGTAGCTCATCAGGCGATGCGAAACTCTGCTTTGGAGATTATTAGAGAGTTGGGAGTACAAGGGGGTTGTAATATTCAATTTGCTTGGAGAGATAATGGAACCGAAGAGGGACAATATCGTATTGTAGAAGTCAATCCAAGAGTATCAAGATCGTCCGCATTAGCTTCTAAGGCGACGGGGTATCCGATAGCAAGAGTTACTGCAAAAGTGGCATTGGGAAAATGTTTACATGAAATTAAAAATGAAATTACTGGGGAAACTAGTGCCGCTTTCGAACCAGCCATAGATTACATTGTTACTAAAATACCCCGATGGCCCAAGAATAAATTCCCAGAAGTGGAGTTTGAGCTGACCACTGCGATGAAGTCAACAGGAGAGACCATGGCAATTGGAAGAACATTTGAGGAATCATTAATGAAAGCCATGAGATCAAGTGAATACAAGCCTGCCGTGGATTGGGATACTGTTGAGGATGAAGAACTCATAGAAGAGTACTTGAAAAGAGCAACTCCTGATCGTTTATATGCTATGCTCGAAGCACTCTATAGAGGACATTCCATAGACAAAGTTTCAGAAGTAACAGGGATACATAAGTGGTACGTGGAGAGATATGCCCGGATTAGTAACTCTGCAAAATTGGAAATGGAAAATTCGATTGTAGAAACAGCAACAATGGGATTTACAAATCATGAAATTCAAGCCATAGCAACCGGGGAGTATTCAGATGTTCAAAGTTCATGGTTACCGGTAGAATCAGAATGGAATAAAGTGCAAGGAAAAAGGTGGGATATTGATTCGATAGAAAAAGTTGTCCCAGGTAGAACATATAAACAGGTTGACACATGTGCAGGGGAGTTTAGAGCGACCACGCCTTATTATTACTCTTCTAGAAAACCAGAATGGTTTAGTGGACCATATGAAGGGGATGCTGCTGCAGGAGAACTTCGAGTGAATCAAGAAGCAGAGAGCATAGTGGTAGTGGGAGGTGGTCCAATTCGGATTGGACAGGGTGTAGAGTTTGATTATTGTGCGGTTCATGCAATTCAATCTTTACGAGAGGAGGGAATAGAAACGCACGTAGTCAACAACAATCCAGAGACTGTTTCCACAGATTATGATACATCAGATGGGTTATTTTTTGAGCCAATCACTGCAGAAGAAGTTGCAGATGTGATTGAAGCCACAGGTTCTAAAGGAGTAATGCTTCAATTTGGAGGACAAACCTCGGTGAATATTGCAGGACCGCTTCAAAGAGAAATTGAGCGGAGAGAAATAGATTGCAAGATAATGGGAACTTCGGTCGATTCTATAGATTTGGCAGAAGATAGAGACAGATTCAACAACCTTATGGGAAGTTTAGAGGTACTTCAACCGGTGGGCGGAAAGGCGACTGATGAAGAGGGTGCCCTAGTACTTGCCAACACGATTGGATATCCAGTATTAATGCGCCCCTCATATGTACTGGGAGGAAGAGCCATGCAAATAGTAGAAAATGACACAGAATTGAAAAAATATCTAAAAGAAGCGGTTAGAGTAAGTCCAGATAACGCCGTGTTAATTGATCAATTTCTCTCAAATGCTATTGAACTAGATGTGGACGCCGTGTCAGATGGAACAGAAATACTTATTGGAGGCATAATGGAGCACGTTGAATCAGCAGGGGTTCATTCGGGGGACTCTGCTTGCATGATACCACCAGTAAATCTAGATAAGGAAACCCTTAGAGAGGTGAGAGAAATAACGGAGAAAATTGCCCAAGCATTGAAAATAGTGGGATTGTTGAATATACAACTCGCCATAAAAAATGGAGAGATATATGTATTGGAAGCCAATCCGCGTGCATCGAGAACTGTCCCATTTGTATCAAAGGCGACAGGTGTCCCTATTGCAAAGGTTGCCGCCAAAGTTATGTCAGGTAAAACCTTGAAAGAAGTGGGAGTAAAAGAACAAATTCCAGTGCAAGTGAGTGTGAAAGAAGTTGTTTTACCGTTTAGTCGTTTGCCGGGAGTAGACCCATGCCTTGGGCCTGAAATGAAATCTACGGGAGAGATAATGAGTACATCAGATTCATTTGGGAAATCATATGCAAAAGCACAAGTTGCAATAGGGAAACCGATCCCCATATCGGGTAATGCAATAGTGGATTTGGATAGTGCGGAATTCCCAGATCCAGAAAGTGACCGGGGGAAAGAACTAATTGAAAGTTTAGAGGAATTCTTCCAAATAAGGTATTTTGATGATGAAAAGAGCATGAGGGAGGCTATTGCTAACAAAGAAATTGACATAATAATTTCAAGAGATCGTCGAATATTAGAGATTGCAGTGGAGGAAGTGATTACGTATTTTTCAACGTGCTCTAGCGCCGAAGCTGCGATAGAGGCAATTAAATCAGAGGGAGAAAGTAATTGCGTAGAAGCGGTGGGAGACAGAAAGAAAATACAGGCTCGATGGGGACTTGATTGAAAATAAAATTCAAGATAAGATCAATGTCCCTATCATGAATAATAATAGTAACAGCCCTGCGAGCCCTGCAAAGAAAACGGCGATTCTAGCACTCTTTGGTCCAGTTTCGGGGTCACCCATGATAAAAGAATATAGATCGCTCGCGAAGACTAGGAATACAGTCAGTCCAGTTAGCAGAATCCCAACTGCTGCGAAAGCTCCACCTACGGAGCCTCCGGGGAGATTACTACCAAACTGATCGGAAGTTTCTCCCGTTGAAGAACCACCAGTCGCAATAGATGCCCCTCCTTCTTGGACTACTACTTTTCCAATCATTTGAATAGTTTCATGAGGGATGCAAAAATAGCCATACTCGCCCTCTAGTTCAAACGTGTGGGAATAAGAATCCCCACCAGGAATGTCTCCAATGGGATACTTACTTCTTGCTTCACTTTCAGAGGAAAAATCCCCCGATGCCCAATAGGATGCGCCTTCGGGCAATTCATTTTCATATGCAGATACAGAATGCCCCATTTTACCGATATTCAACCATCGTACTGTATCACCTGGTGCAATGGTAATTACTTCAGGGTCATAGATCATATCGTCAGTCATGGCGACTATATGTGTTTGAGGAGCGGAGGAAGAGTCCTCTGCAGCCATTGCAACCGAAGAGGTAGAAAGTAGAGCAAGAGAGCCGGTAGCAAATTGAATGAAATGCCGCCGAAGCATATAACAAATATCGGAAATCAAGTCCCATAAAGGCACCGATACGAATGAATAGGAATAGAAGACGTGGATAAATTGTTTTGGTTAGATTAGAGAAAGGACATCATCGAAAAAGTTTAGGGTGTCATGAGGCCCGGGGTGGGCTTCTGGGTGGTATTGCCGTGTTAGAATAGAGAGATCAGAGTTTGCAAGGCCTTCGATAGTATCATCATTAACATTGAGTTGAGAAACTATGAGTTCTCCAGGATCAGAAACTGTATATCCGTGGTTTTGAGTAGTCATTACCACTTTGTTGGTTGGAAGGTCTAAAACGGGTTGATTAACACCACGGTGCCCAAATCTCATTTTTTCGGTGGTCCCTCCGAGGGCTAATGCAATTATCTGTTGCCCAAGACAGATTCCAGCAATGGGGAGACCTCCAGAGAACTCATTTACGAGTGAAATTGCATCTGTAAAGTGTTCGGGATTTCCAGGACCATTTGAGATAAAAAGAAGATCCGGGTCGGCTTCGCGAACTGTAGCTATGGTTGTGTCATAGGGGAGAATCGTGAGATGTACATTGCGTTTTATAAATGAATCAATAATTGATTTCTTAACACCGCAATCGATTAGACATATATGTGGACCAGTGCCAGGGTGAATAACTGGTTTTTTTACGCTGACTAAAGAACCTATATCAGAGTGATCGTCCATAGAGGGGCAGTGTTCTAATTCTTCAATTGCCGATTCGGGTGTTGCGTCTTTACCAGAAGAAATTCCACACCGCATTGCACCGTGATCTCTGATGGCCATAACAAGTTCTCGGGTGTCAAGTGTATCGATCGCAGGGATAGATTCTGTAGATAGCCACTCCGAAATCGAATCGGTGAGCTGTCGTGCTATTATTGCACGGGGGTGAATTCTGCTAGATTCAAGTCTATTGAGATTTACCCCGTAATTTCCAATCAATGGATAGGCAAAAGTGAGAATTTGTTCCTCATAGGAGGGGTCCGTTAAACTTTCTTCATATCCTGCATAAGAAGTGGTGAAAACAAGCTCTCCTCGTGCCAATCCGGGAGATCTAGAGCGTGCTTTTACTACAGCTCCAGTCTCCAAAGCTAGAAAAGCGTCAGCCATTATAGTAATGAGAAGAGAGGAGACTTCATAAGGTTTTATAGTTAGAATTGGGGGGAAAGATAAATTCCTTTAGATTTCGAAGAATGTATCAAGTATGTAGTCTTTAATGCATATATGAGTCGAGAAGAGAATGAAGTTCAAGGAGCTAAACAAAATGTTGTAGCGGTTGATTCGAATGATGTGGAACAACAGGTTGTAGATCGATTAGAAGCCCACACGGGTGATGGTATACGTCATCGCGCTTTTACATGCCTTCTGTTCGATGAGCAGCGGAGATTAATGCTAGCTCAGAGAAGTCCATCAAAGAGATTATGGGGAGGATACTGGGACGGGACTGTTGCATCACATCCTAAACCAGATGAAAGTCAAGTGGAAGCAACACAAAACCGTCTAGAGGTTGAGTTAGGAGTCAAGCCGAGCCAATACGAAAATTTAACAGTGACAGATAGGTTTGAATATAAAAGTTATTACATGAATGCGGGGTTGGAATGGGAGGTTTGCACAGTGTTGGAGGCTACGTTAGTAGATACAAAAGTGAATCCAGATCCAGAAGAAATAGCAGGAATATTATGGGTAGATTATGAGGATATGCAGCTCAATCCGATGCACTATCGCCAATTGGATTTATGTCCCTGGTTAGAAATTGCAATGTATAGAGATTTTCACAAGATAGGGGCATAAAAATGGACGATAATGGGCATATTGACGAAATCGAAGGGGGTCCGAGTTGCGGACATATTGGCGAATTTAATAGGTTAAAGATAGCAATTGTTACTGTATCGACAACACGATCAGATAGCACAGATAAGAGTGGGAAAATAATAGCAGAAATGATCGAATCGGCGGGGCATGAAAATGCTGTTCAAACGGTTGTTAAAGACGACTATGAAGAGATTAGTAGTTATGTAAAAAATTTAGTGGACAGGGAAGACATAGATCTAATTATCACCACAGGAGGAACAGGGGCAACTCCAGATGACGTGACAGTTGAAGCAATTTCACCAATGATAGAAAAAGAACTCCCAGGGTTTGGAGAACTATTTCGGCAGTTATCCTATGAAGAGATCGGACCTCTTTCGATCGCTAGTCGGTCGATGGCAGGAATAGCAAAATATACCCCAATATTTTGTTTACCAGGGAGTTCAAATGCAGTTAAATTGGGAGTGGGAAAAATTATTTTGGCTGTTTGTGGCCATACTGTTGAACAAGCACGTCGGGGGAAAAAATAGAAAAATCAGGGAAATAAATTCGATATTTCTTCGACCATTAAATTAGGGGGAAATAACCGAGGATCCAATGCGAAGTCAATTTGAGGCCTCAAAAAATCAGATAGTTCATCTTGGGAGTATACGATCGTTTTGATATCTGGATTGAGTTCTCTGCACAGCAAGATACCAGTAGGATCACTAGTATCAGTTATAACTAACAAGTCCGCATCCAGAATTAGATCTGCAGGAGGAGTATAAATGTCCCCGGGTGCGGGCAGTTCTTCAACTTCAAACCCTTGATCACATAAGGCAGATGATAAATCCCCACCACTTCCAAAAAAGATGATTTTCATTTTTTTACTCCGAGGTTTTAGGATTTTTGTTGTTGGAAGAAGAATGAGAAAAAGCAGCTTTGACTAGGCCTAAGAAAGGAGGACTTGGATGAGTTGGGCGCGAAGTGAATTCGGGGTGAAATTGAGTTCCAAAGAAATATGGATGCTCTGGAATTTCCAATATTTCCATTCGGGGGCCAGATTTTCCCGTGAATTTTAGCCCAGCCCCTTCAAGTGAGTCTATATAATCAGGATTGACTTCATAACGATGGCGATGGCGCTCGAGGCAATGATTTTCGCCATACAAAGAATGAGCAAGGCTATTTTTATCAATGTGTGTTTCGAGTTCTCCAAGTCTCATTGTCCCACCTAATTCGTCGATATCATGTTGATTAGGTAGTAGATCGATTACGGGGTGCGGGGTTTCGGGATGGATCTCAGAAGAGTGGGCATCTTTTAGATTCAAAACGTTTCGGGCATATTCTACAACTGCTAATTGAAATCCTAGGCAGAGACCAAGGTATGGAATGCCTGTTTCTCTAGCATAACGAACTGCATTTATTTTCCCAGGGGTTCCTCGGGACCCGAATCCTCCCGGAATAACAATACCATCTGGTTTTAGTTTAGAGAGGGGGGAGAGATCACCATCGTCGAGTGTTTCGGAATGGACCCAGAAAGTGTTGACTTCAATACCATCGGGAAATCCTGCATGTTTGAGGGCTTCATATACAGAAATATAAGCATCTTCTAACCCATATTTTCCTACCAGTGCTATGTTGACTTTATTTTGTTTGGGGGCAGTTACGGACTCGCGCCAAGTGATGTCCCTGTTAGGAAGTGGGACTGCTCTATCGAGTAAATTCAATCGTTCCATGACATATTCATCAAGGGATTCCGCCTCAAGAGACATGGGGAGATGGTATATATCGTCGAGATCTGGATTGGAAAACACAGCTTCGGTGGGAACGTCGCAAAAGAGAGCTATTTTTTCACGTACATCGTCATCCAGAGGTATAGTAGAACGCCCCACGATTAAGTCGGGTTGAATACCGATTGATCGAAGTTCTTTTACAGAATGTTGAGTTGGTTTTGTTTTTGGCTCTTCATTTTTAGAGTGGGGAATCAGAGTGACATGGATGAACAAAACACAATTTTCGGGTTCTTCGTGGGAAAGTTGTCGGAGGGATTCTAGGAAAGGCATACTTTCTATATCCCCGACAGTTCCGCCAACTTCCACTATACAAATATCGTGTCCTTTTGCTACATGTCGAATTCTTCGTTTGATGTCATCAGTTATGTGAGGGATGATCTGAACTGTTTTCCCTAAATAATCTCCAGTTCTTTCACGTTCGATTACATGTTGATAGATTTTACCAGTGGTGATATTATGGTCACTGGTCATATCGATTCCAAGAAAACGCTCGTAGTTACCTAAATCTAAATCTACTTCTGCCCCATCTTTGAGTACATATACCTCCCCATGTTGATAGGGGTTCATCGTCCCAGCATCAACATTAAGATAGGGGTCTATTTTAACGGCAGTGATCGTGAAACCAGCATTTGAAAGTAAACGCCCCACACTAGCGGCTGTGACACCTTTTCCCAATCCTGACATAACCCCTCCGGTAACAAAAATAAACTTAGAATTTGACGAAGAATCGGTTTTCGGCATAATAACTGTGCGCCGCCATACTTGAAAACATTTTCGAATAGAATAAAAATAAATTATTGTAGGAAATCGGGTTCGATCCGCTTTTCCTGGTACTCATTAGTAAGGTGAGTTAGGAAATCAGATAATTTTACTCCAGATTTTTCGGACTGATTTCGATCGCGAATGGAAATTGAATTTTGTTTTTGTTCAGTTTCCCCAAGAATCACCATATAAGGAATTCTATCGTTGTGGGCGGCTCGAATTTTCTTCCCAATTGTCCATGCTCTATCGTCGACAGAGACTCTAAAAGGAGATAATTCCGCGGCTATTTTTTGTGCGTAGTCTAAGTTATCATCGGTGATGGGTAAAATGCGAATTTGTTGGGGTGCCAACCACAGAGGGAATTTTCCATTGAAATGTTCAATTAGAATCATAAAAAATCGCTCATAACTACCATATAACGCCCGGTGGATCATCACGGGGCGGTGTTCGGTATTATCAGTACCAACATAGCTCAAATCAAAACGTTCTGGCATAGTGAAATCGAGTTGGACGGTGGGGCCATCCCAAGATCTTCCAAGAGCGTCTTGGAATGCGAAATCTATCTTTGGTCCATAAAATGCACCATCGCCATCATTTACCGTATAAACAAGACCTGAATTGTCAAGTACAGATCTGAGTTGGGTTTCTGCTTTTTCCCATATTTCCAAACTACCTTCATATTTTTCGGGTCTTGTTGCGAGGAAAATTTCAAAGTCAAGATTGAATGTTTTGAGCACTTCAAGAATTAGATTTAAAACCCCATTGACTTCAGTTTCGATTTGATCGGGGCGAATGAAGAGATGCCCATCGTCGATGGTAAATGCCCACAATCTAGATAGCCCAGATAATTCACCACGTTGTTCTTTGCGGTATACTTTGCCATTTTCAAAATATCGAACCGGTAAATCGCGGTAACTTCTTTTTTGTTGATTAAAGATGGTTGCATGACCAGGGCAGTTCATAGGTTTGAGGCCAAATTCTTCATCACCAACTTCGAAGATAAACATATCATCTTGGTAGTTATCATAATGGCCTGATCGTTTCCACAGTTCTGTTTTAAATAAGTGGGGCGTTTCAGTCGGTTCGTACCCAGAGTTGATATTTAGAGAATCGACATATGAAGATAATTCCCTAAGAACATAGGCCCCATTAGGGTGGAAAAGGGGAAGTCCAGGTCCAGTTATTTCGGGTATAGAAAATAGATCGAGTTCTTGTCCAAGTTTTCGATGGTCTCGTTCTTTTGCAAGTTCGCGGAGGCTGAGGAATTCTTCGAGGTCAGATTGGGATTTAAAAGCAGTTCCGTAGACGCGGGTGAGAGTTTGATTGTTAGAGTCACCTCTCCAATAAGCAGCAGATATGTCTAACAAATGGATGGCTTTCACCTTGCCTGTAGAAGACACATGAGGACCTTTGCAAAGGTCTTTCCAGTCATCTTGGGTGTAAAATGATATATTTTCGGATTCAGCGGCTTCGTTTTGGAGAATATCTAATTTAAACGAGTTAGTGGAATAGAATTTTTCTGCCTCCTCTCGAGGAGCATCAACTCGAAGAATCTCATAATCAGATTTAATGATTTTTTTCATCTCGGATTCTATTTCGGGGAGATTTTCTTTAGTGATCGGGACTCCATCAAAATCATAGTAAAATCCAGTGTCAATAGGAGGGCCTATCGCCAAATTTACATCAGGGTATAATCGAGAGAGTGCTTGTGCAAATATATGGGCAGCAGAATGGCGAAGAACAGTTAGATATTGGTCTGATTTTTCAGTTACGATAGAGATCTGGTCGTTGTCAGATACAGGGGTGTAAAGATCTACTAGCTCGTCGTTTATGATTCCTGCAACAGCGGCTTTTCCTAAACCGGGGCCTATTCCATATGCAACATTCGAAATGGTTGAACCCGGAGGGATTGATAATTTTGCACCATCAGGGAGTATCACTGTGATATCTTTTGGTTGGGTTTGGGACATGGGAATTTTTATATTTGTGTAAGAATATCTGGGCGGGATATAGATAGATTAGATCTTACAGTCATAGTAACAAATGGTAATAAGAGATATAAATCGGTTAGGCTTTTTGTAGTACTGATTATATTCGTCGTCTATGACGGACTAGACAGTGGGATAGTCCGGTTACTTCAGTGGGGATGGCATAGCTAGGGGAATGGATAACCATGTTTCCACGAGGGAGATTGGGAACTTTCCACTTTAACATATCAGGCAGTTTTAAGGAACGGATGGCGGAATCTTCGCTGAGGTTTAAGATGACTTTAGTGTTAATTTGACTAAGGATATCAGCGGCTATATCATGGGGGTCTTGTGTGACTAGAAAAAGCCCGAGTAGTTCTTTCCTTCCTTGTTTTGCCGCATTTATAAATTTCTGAATGAGAAGGTCTTCTTGTTCTGTCTCGGTGCTTCCTTGGGAGAGGAAATTGTGTGCTTCATCCATGGAGATCACTAGAGGTGTTTCTTTGATGTGTCCATAGTCGGGGGAGCTGGTTATTTTTTGATCTATTAACAAAGTAGAAAGTGCCAACACCGCTAAGGTCGTATCTCGGTGGTCATTAATGTGAGAAGTGGGAACTACAGATAGTCGCCCGGGTTTAACAAACTCATTAAGCAGGTCAGTGATGGGGGGAGAACCTGAGTCAAAAAAGACATTGGAAAGGCCTGCTACTTTTCGTCTGATTGCGCCGAAAGTTGCGAGATATATGTCACCGTTTTCGATGTAATCATCTTTATTTTGATCAAGAAATGCTAAGAAATTGGAATAAGTGCACTCGTCTTCTTTTGTTTTGTTGAAGAAATCAGGTAACAGATGGTTAATTAATCCTGCTCTTTGATTTTCATTGAGACCGCCGCGGGAAATGAGCCAATGGTTTGTTCTTACAAGAGAAAATGGAATGCTGAAAGGGATTGTTTCTGCTTCATGATATTCGGATTGATATTTTGTGCCTTTAATGTCGGGTACAAACACTCGAGTATCTTTGTGTTGATTGAATAGAATTTGATTGTCTTTGTAGTACGTTTCGTTGTCCGCAGTCAGATCATCGCCATCATGATACATTTGGGCATATTCATCTTGGGGATCAAATTGGACAATGGCTAATTTTTTGCGAGATCCTTTGATTTCGTAGGTCCTTTGATCTCCTAGGCACTGGCGGAGAATGTTTTTGGTTGCTTGTGTTTTTCCAGATCCAGTTCCCCCTGCGACAAGTACATGGGTAAAAAGAAGAGGCACGTCCATCTCTCTATCTTTAAATCGATAAGAAATTTTACTCCCAGGAGGTGAGTTTGATATATGTCCAACGAAAATGTCTTCTAATTTTTTAGAAAGATTGAGACCAATTTTTATTGTATTTTCATCGGCCCTATAAACCCTAGATGCGGGCTGGGGAAGTCTATTGGCAGGTTTCCTATTGTTATTATGAATGAGGGAAAGTGGGAGGAGTTTTGCTATAAAATTGTAATCAATTTCTTGGATGATTCTGTTGCTTTGATTGATCAACTCCTCTGCCAAAAGGTTTGATGTATCATAAGTACCAAACTCATGAGGGAACTCGTTATGGTAGGAAAGTTCTATGGCTTCACAGAGAAGATTTTCATCCAAGTTTCCTTTGGAATCGAAAAAAGGGATGCAGAGATATTCTCCTAAACGAAAGGATTCCCTTTCTGCCAAAGTTATGAGAGCATAAAGTGAGGCAGTTCTTGGATCTTGTCCTATAGAAAGTCCACTATCAGTGGAAGTCAAAAGGCCTACTATTGTGTCATCAAGTTGGGATTCAAGGTCCATCTGATAATAGTATATGCTTCTCAGAGATATAATACTTACAAATTTTGGAGTTGATCCATACTACTGCTACTCCAACGGATGAAATTGTAATTTACATCTATGCGGGTGTTGTAATGAGCGGCTAGTATTTTTGCAAGGGTTACTTTTTCGGAATTCGACATGCGAGCTAGATGGTCGGCTTTGTTGATTGCACGAGGAGGGCCATTGTAGATTGCCATTTCTTTCAATATAAAGTTTTCAATTTTTTGACGGATGTGGGGGTTCTGAGAAAATGCATAAGGAGATTCTACACGAAAAACAACACCGGATCGTGGGTCGTAGATCATAAAAAATGTTAAATCGTAAAGAGGGTTTTTATGATCCATGATTCCAATAAACGGATCGATAAGAAACTCCTCAAATTGTGATGCGATTCTACCTTTAGAAATGAACCAATTTGTATAGACTAAAGCGGAATCGTGTGTCTTTGTCCCTCTTTGTGTTTTGGTAGGTGAATGGGCACTTAATATTTGTTTGAAGAACGAAGAATCATGCCCCCAAACAAATGAATTCGTTTCGTTTGGTAGGTGGTCAAATGTAGACTTTATCGCAGATCCTCGAGGATTTTTTACAAATCCGATTAAAGGAGGAGTTTGTTGGCTATGGGCAGCCGTGGGTTTGACAAATGAATCAATGAGATCGATATATGTTTTTAATGCACGTCTAGAAGGACCATTTTCCAATAGTAAATTTTTTAAATTGGGTTTTCCGCGATGCCAGGCCAATAAACCCACCGGGAAAATTGGACCATCTAAAATTAGTATATCTTTTACGGAATCGACCCACTCGAGTGCATGGCCCCCTTCGGATAAATACAAAGCAGTTTCATATAGTGCAGTTTCGTCTGGGAGATCGGGAATCGTGGTCATGGTAAAGCTTTCAAGAGTTTCAGATTGATCTGGTGCCAGTGGGTGAGGGGCGTGGTAGCACATTGTTACTGTATCTGAATTATGAAGATTTTTATCAGTGGGTTCTGCGGCCATGACTGCACGAGAATACGCCAATGACATTCCATTTGTGAAAGGCACATAAAGCGTTCCAGAGTCTACCGCGTTTTGTGTGGGGAAGGGCGATTCAGTGGATGATGCGTTGCTAATGGAAAACTCTTTTATATAAAGATCAGAATCAATAGGCTCGATTATAGTCGTTCCATTTTGGTCCTGAAGAGGATTCAGACGGTTCCAGATAGAAGAAGCAGATTCGTCAGTGCTGTCAGAATAATACTCCATAGAAGGTAGAGAATTAAGGAAAGTTTTTAATCGGGGCGGGAGGTCTGGAGGAAGTGTCACGTGTAGGTAGATAATACTTCGGTGATTAAAACATGATAGCAATTTATAGCGATGAATAGTTGTGCATCCATGATTTGTTATGTATATGGACGTTGCTTTAATTATCCTAGACGGGTGGGGAATTTCAGAGAGCCAAGAAGGAAATGCAATTAGAGCCGCAAACACCCCTATATTTGATCGCCTTTGTGCGAATGAGAAGTATGGAACGCTGGAAACAGGAGGGGAATCCGTTGGCCTCCCAGAAGGAGGAGTGGGAAATTCGAAAGTCGGTCACTTGACAATAGGTGCGGGGAGAATTATAGAACAAGAACATACACAGATTAATAGAGCGATTAAAGATGGGTCTTTTTTTCAAAATGATGTGTTAAAATCGGGAATTGAAAAAATAAAATCCACAGGAAATAGAGTCCACATAATAGGGTTATTAAGCGACGCAGGGGTTCACTCGGATGACGCACACATCCATGCAATGATAGAGATGGCATCGGATAGCGGAGTAGAGGTGGCAACTCATGTGATTACAGATGGGAGAGATACACCGCCAAAGAGTTCAAAGGGATACATATCTAGACTCGAAAAAGTAGTTGGAAAAAAAGGAACTGGAAGAATTGCCACAGTTACAGGGAGATACTATGCAATGGATAGGGATGGAAATATAGAAAGGACTCTACAAGCTCACGATGCGATTATGAGGGGGGAATCAAATTACAGGGTTAAATCAGGAATGGTTGCTATTGAAGATGCATATACACGTGGGGAAACGGATGAATTTATCAAACCTACAGTAATAAATAGTGGTGATTTTTTCACTAGAGGAGATATTATTCTGATGGCAAATTTCCGTGCAGATCGTATGCGGCAAATGTCTCTAATGTGTGAAGAAACCATAGGAAAATATTTTTCAGAAAAGAATTCTTCGAAAAGCATTCTGACTATGTCAAATTATGATGAAAGTTATAAATTTCCGGTTGTTTTCCCCACGGAGAAGCCCCAGAATACAATAGGAGAAATACTATCAAAAAAGGGCCTTACTCAATTGAGAATTGCAGAAACTGAAAAATATGCTCATGTTACTTATTTTTTGAATGGGGGTCGAGAGGAAGTGTGGGAAGGTGAAATTAGAAAAATGATCCCGAGTCCAAAGGTTCCCACTTATGATCAGCAGCCAGAAATGAACGCAGGAAAAGTAACAGAAGCTGCGATAAAAATTATTGAAGAAAAAAACCCCAATGTCTTGATTCTTAACTATGCAAATCCAGATATGGTGGGCCACACAGGTGTATTTGATGCGACTGTTAAATCTGTAGAAGTAGTTGACCAAGAATTGGGTAAATTGATAGAGTTTCTTAGGAGAAAGAAAGCAAAAATCATAGTAATTGCAGATCATGGGAATGCAGAGGAAATGGGAACCGAGAAAGACCCTCGTACAAGTCATACATTTAATCCTGCGCCAGTTGTTTGCATAGGACTAGAAGGAGACCTAATTCGAAAAGAGATTAAAAAGGGAGGAGGTTTGTCCGATATATCTCCGACGATATTAGATCTACTAGGAATAGAAATACCGTCGGAAATGACAGGGGAATCATTATTACGATAGGAATGGACTTTAGAATCATAAAATGAAAACGAAAGAGCTCGTAGAACGTCTTGATGAACTTCTAGGTACGGGAAGATTCGAAGAAATTGATTCTAGTGCAAATGGTCTTCAGATTGGGTCGGGGGATGGAACAGTGGGCCATGTTGTTTTTGCAGAAGATGCATCTATGGAGACTATAGAGGATGCTGCAAGTATCGGGGCAGATATGATGGTAGTGCACCATGGCATCACATGGGGAGACATCGATAGAATTACAGGAATAAATTACAACAGAATACAAGCCCTTATTGAATCGAAAATATCGTTGTATGTTTCTCATTTGCCATTGGATGCGCATCAAGAACTTGGAAATGCTGCAGGGTTGGCTAAAATATTAGAATTAGAAGAAAGGGAACCATTTGGAAGATTGGGTACTGAATTCATTGGGGTTATGGGAAAGGTAAAGAATCCATATACTCCAGAGAGATTAAGATCATTTTTGGCAGGAGAACTAGATACAGGAGACGGGGGTGTAAAATTATTGAATTTTGGATCAGAGGAGATCACGAAAATTGGAATTGTCACAGGGGCAGGAGGAGATTGGCTAGGAGAGTCTGTTGAAAAAGAACTAGATGTGTTCATTACAGGGGAGGGAAAGGCTCGGATATACCATGAAGCAAAAGAATTGGGCATAAATGTGGTATTGGCTGGGCATTATGCAACAGAAACATTCGGTGTTTTTTCGCTTGAGGAGATTGTTTCAGAGTGGGGGATAAAAACTACGTGTATCTCCCGCCCTACAGGGTTATAATATCATGGTGAAAGAATTTCGGCATAATCCAATAGATCACATTGATGTGAAAAACAAAATGACCGTTTCCGAATTGATGGGAGAATATTCAAATGCGGGTTTTGCTGCAAGTGCTCTATCTGAAGCTGTAGATATATACACGGAGATGATAGGAAGAAAAGATGTTACAAATTTTTTGAGTATAGCAGGGGCGATGGTACCGGCAGGTATGAGGAAAATAGTGACAGGATTAATACAGGATGGGTATGTGGATGTGTTAGTTACAACAGGGGCTACACTGACCCACGATGCAATAGAAGCGATGGGCCACAGTCATCATCACGGGTCAACAGTTCAGAGGGAATGGGGAAATAAAGACGAGGTTAGAGAACATGATGAAAAATTGAGGGATGAAGGAGTAGATAGAATATACGATGTATATTTACCACAAGAAGGTTTTTCCATATTAGAAAATCACCTTAGATCCAATATATTCCCTAACTTGGACAGAAAAATTTCAATTAGGGAATTTACGGCAGAATTGGGACGTGCTAATTCGGAGGAGGCCAAGAAGGATAACGGAGGTATAGCGGCGATGGCTTATGAATGTGGAATTCCAATATATTGTCCAGGGATACAAGATTCAATGCTAGGATTGCAGGCGTGGATGTATTCTCAAATTTCATCGTTTTCATTAGATGCAATTGCAGATATGACTGAAATCAATGATATAGCACACGATGCCAAGAAAAGAGGGGCGATGATAGTGGGTGGAGGATTACCAAAAAACTATATTTTGCAGGCGATGTTACTAACACCACGGGCATATGATTATGCCGTGCAACTAACAGGGGATTCTGAACATTTAGGGGGCCTTTCAGGGGCTTCATTAGATGAAGCTAGATCATGGGGGAAACTTGAGAAAAATGCAAAAAACATTACAGTTTATGCAGATGCTACAATTACGTTTCCGTTGGTTGTTGCTGCGGCTCGTGAAAGGGTAAATGAGTCCAAATGAGAAAATAGAATAAAAGAGAAATTACTCATCTAGGAGTGCCTGTGCAAGCCGGGGGATGAACATGCCAACATCGGTGACTACACCTACAGCGTGGGACGAACCACGATCGAGAAGTTGAGTGACGGTTGCGGGATTAATATCAACACAAACGGTTGGAGTGGTAGAAGGAAGGCAATTTCCAACAGCTACAGAATGTAATAGAGTAGAAAGCATGAGCACTAAATCGGCTTTTTGTGTTTGCTCTCTGATTGCATTTTGTGCTTTAATTGTGTCGGTGATGGTATCAGGGAGTGGACCATCATCTCGAATTGATCCGGCAAGAACATATGGAATATTATTAGTTATGCACTCGTACATGACTCCTCCAGTGATTATTTTTTGCTCAACTGCGTCTTTGATAGAGCCAGCACGAACTATTTCGGAAATCGTGTAGATGTGATGCTTGTGTCCTTTCCGAGGATGTGCAAGTGTGGTTATATTCATACCAAGTGAAGTGCCATAGAGATTTCTTTCGATGTCATGGACCGCAAACCCATTCCCAGCAGAGATCATATCAACATAGCCTTCGTGTACTAATCGTGACAAGTCATCTCCCGCTCCAGAGTGTATTACTGCAGGTCCAGGGACCACGAGTATTTTTCCGTCTTGTTTTTTCGTGGCTTTGATAGTTTCTGCTATTTTCTTGATCAATGATTCGGATGGGCGTTCGGAGGAGACTCCACCTTGCATAAATCCAAATGGACCGCTGGAAGAGTCTCGAGGTCTAGAGGGGGGTTTTACTCGAATTCCGGCCTCTCCGGTAACTATCAAATCGTTTTCATCAACGGAGGTGAGTACTTTGGTTGAAGCTGTTTTCGTAGTAGGATCCACAACAATTGCAGTGTCCATTTCTATATTTTCTACAGAGATCCATTCACCTTCATAGAGTATATCGGTGGGGTGGTGAGTCGTGCTATAAAATCCACGGGGGACAACTTTTGAAGAGGGAGAAGGTTCTAAGGTAGCATCAGTGGGCTCGGCTATGGCGGCCCCATTTTGATGGAGTTCGTGTAAAATTGGCAATAAAAGTTTTTCAGACTCTGCAGAGACGGTCATGCGGCAATAGGTAGTCTCATTTTTATGCGTTCCGACATCGAACTGTTCAACGTGAAAAGTCCCACCCATATCCATGATGATTCCGAATGCACGTTGCATGATGCCAGAATCGATGATATGACCTTCGAGTTCGACAGTTGTTTCAATAGTCATTGATTACGAGACGCGAAGGTGGGACATGAATTTTTCTATGGTATCGGGGAGAGAATATTAGGCTAAAATTTGTTTGATGGCCAAGTATGCTTCTGAAAAATCTTGTAATGTGATATTGTCCGTTGTTATGAAGACACCTTTATTATTCTTTAATACACGTAATAGATATCCAAACTCGAATGCCCGTATAGTGTATAGATAATTTCCTAGCTCGGATCCGCGATAAGCAATTGGTGCGCCAACCAATCCGCGAGATTCTAGATCTGTGAAACCCGCGAGGTCGGCATCTTTGTCTAGATCAGAGCGCAAATAGATCTGAGTATGGCTAGATTCTGTAAAATAAGTTACAGAGCGAAGATTATCGCCAATAATTGCTCTGCAGGTTCCGATGAGATCGTCTAGGGGGATCTCGTCTAGTGTTGAAGAATTGGGCATGATAGGAGGTAGAATTGGGTCGGACTTAGGTTTCTCGGAGGGGAGGGGAGGAATTCAATGGATTTTCAAAGTAAGAATGCATAGCGTAAAGTGGCCGATGATGGGTATAGATTCGGAGCTCAGTCCCATGCTATGACGAACCCTATGAGTACGGAGGCCATATAAAATATTATTTATTAAAGAGAGGGGGCTAGTCCAGTAACGCTTAACCTGAGAGTGGCACAAACTATAGGCAATGACAAACGTGAAAGTTTCGGGGACAGAAATACCAAGATTTGAAGATGTCCCTCTTATAAAAGGAGAAGGGAAATATACAGATGATTTTCAGCCGGATGGATTGACTTATGCTGCAATTCTCAGAAGTCAGCATGCGCATGCAAAAATAGTTTCAGTCGAGGTAGAAGCGGCGAAAAAGATTGAAGGGGTCATAGCAGTATACACCAGTGAAGATTTAGAAATTGATCAAGTTCCGGGGATGTTTCACGTAAAAGGGTCATTCGAGGGGCAAAGGGACAGTAAATTTTCTATCCTGGCTCGAGAATCCGTGAGATACACAGGAGAACCGATTGCGATTGTTATTGCAGATGATCGATACGTGGCACACGAAGCGCTTTCTGTAGTTGAGGTCAAATATGAGAGATTAGAGAGTAGTGGCGATGTTTGGACGTCAATGGCAGAAGATGCACCCATAGTCCACATAGGGAAAGGGAAGGACAACATAGCGCTGGATTGGGAATATGGAGATGAAAAAAGTACGCGGGCGGCATTTGATGATGCAGATTACATATTTGAATTGGATATGATAAATCAAAAACTTCATCCAGATGCTATGGAACCTCGAAGTGTAATTGCAGAGTATAGCGAGGACACTGGTAGAGTTACGGTGAGAACTTCGACTCAAACGCCACATGGTATTAGAAGGAATATATCTGTTGCCCTAGGTTTGTCAGAAGATCGTATTCGGGTGATTGCACCAGATGTGGGAGGGGGTTTTGGTAGTAAAGGTGGTTCGCCGTATGTGGAAGATCCATTGGTTGTGTGGTGTTCTATGCAATTGAAACGTCCAGTTAAATGGACAGGTAGAAGGTCGGAAGTGCATCATTCAGACCACCATGGGAGGGGATTTTTTGTCAAGGGAAAAATAGCAGTTGAAAAAAATGGAAAGATAAAGGGGGTAGAATTTGAAGTTGTTTTTGACATAGGGGCATATCTTGTATGGGGAAAAACGCCCGCAGCTAATTTTAGACATTTATCATCAGGAGCCTATCAGATTCCGGCAATATATGGGAATGTCAAGGGGGTTTTCACCAACACGGCTCCGGTTGGTCCATACAGAGGTGCAGGGAGACCAGAAGCGATATACGCTGTTGAGAGGGTTGTGGACCATGCTGCGAGAGAAATGGGAATGGATCCTGTTGAATTCCGACGTGTGAATTTAGTTCCCTCCGAGGCATTTCCCTATGAAACTGCAGTCGGGATGACATATGATAGCGGAAATTATGAACTGGCTCTCGACGAGGCTTTAGAAATGCTTGATTATAATAAAACCAGGAATTTGCAAAAAGAATTGAGGGAGAAGAATAGGTATATTGGAATTGGATTTTCTACTTTTGTGGAAAATACAGGCACGGGCCCATCAGTTCCGGAGAGTGGGAAGATCATATTTGAAATAGATGGGAGTGTAAAGGTGTATTGTGGGACCGCGGATCATGGCCAAGGTCACAAAACAGCATTTCGTCAAATTTTGTCTGATAAATTAGGAATTCCCATGGATTCGATAGAGGTGTATGAAGGAGATTCAGATGCATTGGAGCATGGAGTAGGGACTTTTGGCAGTAGAAGTATTGCAGTGGGCGCAAGTGCTCTTGTCAAATGTGCAGAGATAATAATTGATAAAAGTAAACAAATTGCGTCGTGGTATTTTGAAGCCCCTGTAGAAGATATCGGATTTGAAGATGGTGATTTTTTTGTAGTAGGTTCAAAGGATAAATCGATAGAAATAGGGGAAATAGCTATGATGGCATATAGAGAAGAAAGCCTCCCAGAAGAGATAGAAATGGGATTGGAAGCCGAAGCTTTGTACGATCCAGTAAGCAACGCGTATTCCTTTGGAACACATATTGCAGTAGTCGAGGTTGATGCGGAATCGGGTGAAGTTAAATTGGAACGATATATTGCAGTTGATGATTGTGGTGTGCAAATTAACCCATTGCTTGTAGAAGGACAGCTACATGGAGGTATTGTACAGGGGATTGGGCAAGCGTTGTATGAAAGAACTGTTTACGACAGTGCAGGGAACTTACTTACAGGGACATTACAGGATTATGCACTTCCAAGGACATTCCACATACCAGATATAGAACTAGGATCAACAGTCACTCCTTGTCCCCATAATCCATTGGGATCAAAAGGTGCGGGGGAATCAGGGGCCATTGCTGCCCCTCCTGCTATAGTGAATGCAGTGATTGATGCTCTACAGCCATGGGGCGTAAAATCGATAGATATGCCCATCACAGACGAAGTTGTGTGGCGGGCGATTAAAGAGAAAAAGATATAGAAAGCTACTCAGAGTTTAAGAATATTTGATCGTAAAAGTATACTGCTGCGATTGCCCCGAGGGTTGGTGCAAGGATATAAATCCAAGCTACTCCCCAAAGATCGGGCCCCCCATAAATAGTATTTACAATATATGGTCCGAGAGATCTAGCTGGGTTGAATGATGCGCCAGAAATATTCCCGGTAGCGAAGACACCCATGGCGATGATGGAAGCGATTCCGAATCCAGCGAAATTTTCTGGTGCGCGTGAATCGACGGCGAATGCCATAACACCGAACATTAAAAAGAAGGTGATGATGAATTCGACTAAAAATGCCTGCCCTACGGTTACACCAGGGAAAGGTGCAGTTGCACCCATACCACCGATGGTAGCAGCCACAGTTCCGCGAACTAACACGAAAAGTATTCCTGCAATGGTTGCTCCAAGAATTTGGGATACAATATAAACAGCACTTGTTTTTGAGTCTATTCTTTTTGTGACCCAAAGTGCGATTGTTACAGCAGGGTTAATATGGGCCCCAGATACACGTCCGAAGAGGTAGATTGGAATTCCCACTGCGAATAGGTGGGCGATTGCAATTCCAGTCCACCCAATTGCACCATGGCCTAATCCATTTAGGACATAGGTGCCATATTCAACCGAATCGGGGACTGTCAGAAATTCAATTATTACGGAACCAACACCGAAGAATAAAATGGAAAAGGTTCCAAGAAATTCTGCGATTGCTTTTTGAGTTAATGTATAATTAGATGACATATCTCAACATAGGAAGAATTGTTCAATATATTTCAAGATTCGGTTATTGAAAACAGGAAAAACTTTTCTGTAAGCATATTACTGTTCCCGCGAAATGAAAGAGTATGAAACTGCCCAAAATCGTGCTTCTTGGGCCACCTGGAGCAGGGAAAGGCACTCAGGGGAGCTTGATATCAGAGAATTTTGGAATTGCACATATAACTACGGGTAACGCGTTAAGAATAAACAGAGATCTGGAAACGGAATTGGGAACCCCGGGAAGTTTCATCGACCGGGGTGAATTAGTTCCAGATTCGATCGTCAACGAGATTGTAGAAGTTGAGATAAAGAAGGCGAACGGGTTTGTGCTAGATGGATATCCTCGCAATGGGAAACAGGCAGAATATTTGAGTGCTATTGCCGAGATTGATAAGGTTATATACCTAGATGTAGCAAGTGAAGAATTGATTAAACGTCTTGCAGGGAGACGTGTTTGTTCCTCTTGTGGTGAAAATTACCATATTGAATTTCGCCCCCCAAAACAGAAGGAAAAATGTGATTTATGTGGTAGTGAATTAACACAGAGATCGGATGATCAGAAAGAGACTATTTTGAATCGATTGAGGGTATTTTCAGAATACACTGAACCGGTTTTGGAATACTACAGCAATCGAGAGGGTTTTGTAAGGATAGAAGGTAGAGATAATCCAGAAGATGTTTGGGAAAGCATTAGAAAAATTTTCGAAGAGGATTAAATAAATGAGAATGTCTACTTACAAAAGATTTGGGAGGAATAGATAATGGCTCGAATTGAAAGGAAAGTTGCAGGGTTGATAATGAGAGATGCAGGGATAGTTGAATCCATTCGAACTGTTCTTGAAAAAAGTGGAGATGGTAAGGTGGAATTGGACTGGGCAGATGTGAGAGGAGAAGTTACGAGTGGGCATTGGGGAAGGCTCATAGAAACGGGAATATTAAAAGAGGGTGAAAAGGGTTTTCAAGTTTCAGACGCAGTCACGATCAAACAGGCGATAGAAAATTTTGATCAGCCGAGGGCAAAAAAATCAAAAACGACGTCAGATACAGAGGGTAAATGGACGAAGTGGGACAAAGCTGCTGCTATTTTTGCAATAAGTTTGTTTGCAGGGTATTCTTTTGCAGAAGTCAGAGAGGTGATTGGAAGAGGTGTGGATTTACTGATAGGTCCGGCGGATGCTGTGCTTCCATTTTATCTTGTTATAATGATACTGGCGTTATTTACGGGGTTATATTCCACGCTTCTCCAGGCCAATTTGATGGATATGGAAAAAATGGGAGAATATCAATCCGAAATGAAAGAATTGCAAGAGCGGCAAAAAGAAGCCCAAAAGAGTGGAGATAAAGAAGAAATGGAAAGACTGCGAGAAGAACAAATGGCAGCAATGGGAGATCAAATGGGAATGTTCAAATTGCAATTTCGCCCGATGGTGTGGATAATGGTATTCACAATACCAGTATTCTTGTGGATATATTGGAAAATACTAAGTGGAAATATAGATGCGAATGAGGTTACAATAACAGTTCCATTTGTGGGAGAAGCGGATTGGACGGAAGGGTTGGTAGGGCCAATTCAATTGTGGATCGTATGGTACTTCATGTCTTCCATGGCATTTACCCAGGTGATTAGAAAAGCGTTGAATATCAGAACGAGTCCAACGTAGAAGGGATCTCTTTTTAATTAAGAGGGTCGAATAAGTCACATGCTGTTAACCGTTTCGGGCCCCCCAGGGAGTGGTAAAAGTACTGTTGCAGAAGGAATAGCAGGTATGCTCGGCTTGGAATATATAAGTGGAGGAACGGTCTTTAGAAAAATAGCAGAAGATCGCGGGATATCAGTGGGGGAATTGAATAAGGTTGCAGAAGATGATGATTCAATAGATAGAGAGTTAGATGAAAATATAAAGCAAATTGCAGTGGTAAAAGATAATGCCGTGATAGAATCGCGGTTGGCAGGTTGGATGGCAGGTGAAAACGCAGATATACGGATATGGCTCGATGCACCAATTGGTATACGAGGAGGGAGAATTGCGAATAGAGAAGGTGGAGAAATAGACCAGATTTTAAAAGAAACGAAAGAAAGAGAAGCATCAGAAAAGCATCGTTATGAGGAATATTATGGTATTGATTTTTCAGATTTATCAATATATGATTTGGTAGTTGATACATCCGAAGAAGATGCAAATGAAGTGGTGGAGAGAATAATGCGATTCGTCGAGGTGTTTGGTGATGAAGCTTAGAGAACCACCTGAAAGTAGGAGTATATCTGAGCTGATGTCATTTGGAGTAGTAAATATAGACAAGCCCGCAGGTCCTTCTTCCCACCAAATCTCGGCGTGGGTTAGAGAGATAGTGGAAGTTGGGAAAACAGCTCATTCGGGGACATTGGATCCAAAGGTCACAGGGTGTTTACCAATCTTACTAGGGGATGCAACGCGGTTATCAAAATTACTACTGGGTAAAAAAGAATACGTAGTGGTCTTAGAATTGCATGAAGGGGGGAGAAATGAAACAGAATTAAATCAGATTTTAGAAGAATTTAAGGGAGAAATTTATCAAAAACCACCGAAAAAAAGTGCGGTTTCGCGAAAATTGCGCGTTCGCGAAATATACGACATAGAACTACTTGAAATCAAAGAGAGAAAGGCACTCCTTAGAGTTGAGTGTGAAAGTGGAACATATATTAGGAAATTATGTCACGATATAGGTCTAATTTTAGGACAAGGGGCGCATATGGGGGATCTTCGGCGCACGAAAAGTTATCCATTTGATGATGGGGGACTATCAAAATTGCACGAATTGGTTGATGCGGTGGAAATTTGGAAGCAAGAAGGAAATGAAGAGTTGATAAGAGAAATAATACATCCAGCAGAGTCAATTTTAGAGGGAATACCAAAAATAATAATTTCACAAACAGCTGCCATGCAGGTTGCAAATGGTGCCCCCGTATATGCACCAGGAATAATTTCTGCAGAGAAAAAGGAAATCTTGGCAGAAGGTATGCGAGTGGTATGTTACACACAGGAGGGTTCTGCCGTTTGTCTTGGGAAATACGCTGGAAAAATTGATTCAAAGAAGGGAAAGGTAGTAGAATTAGAACGTGTATTGATGTGAGAGATAGAGATTCGAAGGGCTTAAACCGCGACCAGATCTACGGTTTTCCTATGGGGCCGTGGGGTAGTTTGGTATCCTCGGCGGCTGGGGGTCGTCGGACCTGAGTTCGAATCTCAGCGGCCCCAATCAAACTATAGTTTAGAAGAGATAGAAAAAGAAATTTGAGAAGACTAAGTCAAGGTAAATTCAACAGTTAAAGCCTTAGATACTTTTAGGTCTATTTCATCGCGTAGCAAAATTTTTGCGTTGTAGGTACCAGGGGAAAGAGAGGTGGTTGGGAAACGGATAGCGTGGACTATGATTTGTACATTTCCAGGTTTTCCCGTGCCCTCCGAGGTTTTAGATTTTGTTGTCACTTCAGTTGATGTGGATTTGTTGGTGAGAGTGACTTGTTCTCGGACTTTGTAGTTTCCAGAGGGATGAACCAATGCGCGGTATTTGAATGCTATTAAGAGGGAATCACCGACTTTGGAGCTAGTCAATTTGTTGTTAGTAACGTCACTTGTAGAAGTTAAAGCAGATACTAAATTTGCTATTTCAAGGGAGGGCAAAGTTTCGGGTGGTGATGCTGCTGCAGGAGGTGCTGCTTCAGGAGGTGCTGCTGCTGGAGGGGATTCTGCAGGGGGAGATTCTGCAGGGGGGGATTCTGCAGGGGGATCGGCACTACTGACATCCGATACATCTGACTTTCTTTGTACGTTTGGATCCCAGGGTGCATAATCTTTAGAATCCACCATCCCATCTCCATCGGTGTCTACTAATGGGTCGGATTTTGGATCCTTCTTGAAGGGGTTAATACGGCTTATGATGCCTTTTTTTTCAGTGTTACTAGATGGCGGTGGATTTGTTTTTTCAGTTACAGAGGTTTGTTCTTTCTCGCCTCGAAGATTTGAGATTTGGGAACATCCAGAAACAGATATGGCCACCAGGAGTGATATGAAACCTCGTCGATGCATAGTTGTATATAGGCGATAGCTACCAATAAAGTAATCCAATAGCGGTGGAGAAGAGAATTAATAAAATTTGAAGGCTTAAAACGAATAGAAAACCATGTGAAAAAAGTTTTATAATTAGTAATTGAGTCAGATAGTATGGAAACAAAACGTCTGCAAAAAATGTTTGCGTCGGGAGTGTCGTTGTTCATACTAGGGAATATTCTAGAAATGGGGAATATTTTGGAAGTCGAGAGAAACGTGGTAGTAATACTAATGGTTGTGGGTTTGGCATTGGTAATAGGATCCATCATACCACTAGTAACAGAAAAATATTCTACAGAGTAGAGAGATTGGCTTAAGGTTTATTTAGAGCGGGATTGGTAGTTGCCCCGTAAGCCGCGGATCCGAAACTTTGACCATATTTTGCTAGGACACCGGAAGAGTAGTTTGGAGGAGGTCTAGACCAATTTTTCATTCGTTGTTGTAGTTCGTTTTCGGAAAGATCGACGGATAAAATTCGATTGGGGATATCTAAAGTTATAATATCTCCGTCAGATATGGAAGCGATAGGACCTCCCGAAAATGCTTCGGGTGCAACATGTCCAACCATTGGGCCTCGGGTTGCTCCAGAAAATCTTCCATCTGTGATCAATGCCACATCGCTTTCGTGCCCTTGGCCTACAACAGCTGCAGTAACGCCGAGCATCTCGCGCATTCCAGGGCCTCCTTGAGGTCCTTCATTTCTAATTACAAGAACATCTCCTGAAGAAATATTTCCTTCTTGGACCCACTTCATTGCGTCTTCTTCGCATTCAAAGACTCGTGCAGGACCCTTAAATTGTAATTCTTCATCTCCTGTGATCTTTAGTACTGCACCATCAGGGGCTAGGTTGCCTTTGAGAATAGCGAGAGAGCCTTGTTTATGTAAGGGGTCGGAGAGGGGCCTAATAACTTGATTATTTATTTCTTCGTCGGGGGGCAACGTTAGAGAACTAAGTTCTTCTGAGATTGTGTTTCCAGTTACAGTTTTTGCATCTCCATCGAAAAGACCACCCTCAATTAATCTACGTACGATGACAGGAATTCCGCCTTGTTGGTGGAGATCTGCCATGACAAATGTCCCCCCGGGTCGAAGATTGCATATATGAGGTGTATTTCTACTTATATTATCAAATTCAGAGAGGGTTAGTGGAATTTTTGCTTCTGCAGAGAGGGCCAGTAAATGTAATACTGCGTTTGTGGAACCGCCAATTGCAACTAGTAAAGAGATGGCATTTTCAAATGATTTTTTTGAAAGAATATGAGAGGGTCGTAATTGGTTTTTAACGCAAGAGGCAGCTAATTTTCCTGCTTGTCTAGCAATTATTCTTCGTTCGGCGGTGACTGCAGGGGCAGTGGAAGACCCAAGAGGGGCTAGGCCTAACGCCTCGCTCAGAGAGGCCATAGTGTTGGCAGTGTACATTCCAGCACAAGAACCAGCTCCGGGACAAGCTGCATGTTCTAAAGCATCTAGTTGCTCTCGGGAAATATCACCTTCTGCATATGCTCCAACGCCCTCAAAAACATCTTGAATGGTGACATCCGCGCCGTGATATTTTCCAGGAAGTATCGTCCCCCCATAGACGAATACTGAAGGTAAATCAGTTCTAATAGAAGCCATCATCATTCCGGGGAGATTCTTATCACAGCCAGCTATTGTGACAAGCGCATCTAGTCGTTCGCCGAAAGCAACTAGTTCTACTGAATCTGCTATGACTTCACGAGAAATGAGAGACGCCTTCATACCTTCAGTTCCCATAGAGATGCCATCTGAAACAGTTATAGTTCCAAATTCGATTGGCATGCATTGAGATTCTTTTATTCCTTCGATTGCCTCTCTAGCGATTTCATCTAGGTGCACATTACAAGGAGTGATATCAGCAGCGGGGTTTGCAATTCCGATCATGGGAGAAGAAAGATCGGAATCATCATACCCCATTGCACGGAACATGGAACGGTGTGGGGCTCGTTCAGGGCCTTTGGTTATATCTGCACTTGGAAGAGAATCGTCTTTAGTGTCAATGGTTTTTCCGGGCCGAATCATGGTAGAAAGTTGTTTCGAAGAGTCTTAAAAGATGCGTGATCGTGCAGAAACGCCTTTACCTGATAGTTGTGAGGATAAGATATGGCCGTTCGGGTAGTTGCGGGTAGTCGACTGCATTTTGGGTTTCGTAACCTGTGTTTAGAAGAATCACACGTATACGGGGGGATAGGAGTGTGTCTCGAAGACCCGAAAGTAGTTCTGACCGCAGAACCAGAAAAAGGAATCATATGCGATGATGAAAGTGCTAAAGTGTATGTCCAGAAGGCTGTGGAAATATTGGGAGTAGGAGGGGCAAAAGTTGAAATAAAGGAAAAAATACCCGCCCATATGGGGTTGGGAAGTGGGACTCAATTGGCACTTGCTGTGTATACAGCTATTGCAGAGGCATATGGGATAGAACCGAAAAATCGAGAGTGCGCTCCAAAACTAGGTCGGGGGGAGAGAAGCGGAGTGGGAGTGGCAGCTTTTGAGCAAGGGGGGTTTAATATTGACAGAGGGCAAGAAGTCAGTTCGTTGGTATTTCCGG
>Ga0114932_10001264_pt1 | contig 28963 bp, 23 predicted proteins | sample 2SBtaG_2_FD_87286 | JGI IMG/M metagenome (GOLD analysis project Ga0114932, IMG submission 87286) | Deep subsurface microbial communities from Kolumbo volcano to uncover new lineages of life (NeLLi) - 2SBTROV12_ACTIVE470 metaG | ecosystem: Environmental > Aquatic > Marine > Volcanic ...
TAGCGGTCATGTGACGGACCAGGCTCTCGCGCCTGTCGCGACGCTGCAGCTCGGCCGCGATCACGGCCTGGAAGCAGTCGTGTGCGGTGGCCAGATCGTCGTTCACCACCAGGTAGTCGAACTCGCCGCAGGCGCGGATCTGGAACATGGCGTCGGCGATCCGACGCTGGATGATCACCTCGGAGTCCGTGGAGCGACCGCGCAGCCTTGCTTCGATGGTCGCCAGGTCCGGCGGCAGCACGAACAAGCTGACCGCGTCGGGCATGCGCGCCCGCACCTGGCGCGCCCCCTGCATGTCGATCTCCAGCATCACCGACCGGCCCTGGGCCAGCGCGGCCTCGACCGGCTCGCGCAGGGTGCCGTAGCGGTTGCCATAGACGTCGGCGGACTCCAGGAAGGCCTGCTGGACCAGGAGCTCGGCGAAGCCCTCGTGGCCCACGAAGTGGTAGTCCCGCCCATCCACCTCGCCGGCCCGGGCGGCACGCGTGGTGGCGGAGCAGGAGAATTCCAGGCCATCAAAGGTGGCCAGGGCTTCCTTGACCAGGGTGGTCTTGCCGGTGCCGCTGGCCCCGGTCACGACGAACAGGGCGCCGCGGTCGGGCCGGGTCCAGGTGTCCAGGGTCAGACTCAATGTCCTACTCCACGTTGCTCACCTGCTCCCGGAGCTTCTCCAGGGCAGACTTCATGTCGACCACCAGCGCGCTGACCGGGTGGTCCACGGACTTGGAGCCGATGGTGTTGATCTCCCGGTTGAGCTCCTGGGTGAGGAACTCCAAGCGGCGACCCACCGGCTCATCCGACGCGAGGGCCTGGGAGAACTGGCGGCTGTGGGATGCCATGCGGGCCAGCTCCTCGGACACGTCGGCCTTGTCGGCGATCAAGGCGACCTCCTGGGCGAGTCGTTGCGCATCGACCCCGTCGACCTCGAGTCGGCGGACGCGCGCCACGAGGCGCTGTTCCAGACGCTCAGCCACGCCTTCGGCCTCGAGCTCGACACGCTGGCGCAGGTCATCCAGCGTGCCCAGGTGGCGCTGCAGATCCGCCTGGAGCGCCTGCCCTTCCTGGGCCCGCATGGACTTGAGGTCGCCGGCCGCTGCGTCGAGGGCAGCCTCGACGATGGACCACTCGGCCGCCACGTTCGCGTCGGCTTCGACCGTCTGGAGCACACCGGGCAGGCCGAGCACGAAGTCGGCACTGACGCCGGCACCCAGGCCGGGCGAGTCCTTGAGGAGGTCGCGAATCGTCTCCAGGTAGGTCTTGACCAGGCCTCGGTCCCCCTGGACGCCGACCGCACCCTCGTGGCAGACCCGCCGCACGTAGACGTCGATGCGACCGCGACTGAAGCCCCGCTTGAGCGCGGAGGTCACCCGCGGCGCCAGCGCGTTGTATTCGCGAGGGGTGCGGAGCTGCAGATCCCGGAACCGGTTGTTCACGGATCGCAGCTCGACGGTGACGGTGACGCCGGCGCCGCTGGCCTCGCCACGGCCGTAGCCGGTCATCGAGTTCATCTGCTCTCCCAAGACGCGGGACGCGGGGTCTAACGTGCCAGAGGGCCGATCACGAGGCTCAGCAGCTGCAGGACGATCCGTTGTCGCAGCTGCAGTTGCAGACGTTCCAGTCGATGAACTCGTAGGAGCAGATCGTGCCGCTCGCGTAGGTCATGCTGGCCTCGCCGGAGCCGTCATAGGCCCGCTCCTCGTGGTACTCGGCGAGCAGCGCTTCGTCGGTGTTGTCGTGGATGCTGTAGTCCCGCACCCGGGTGCCATCGACCGTGCCTGCGTCTTCTCCCAGGTAGTCGCGGTCCCGGTTCTTGTCGGTGTAGGTCCACGTGCTCGAGTACCCGCCGCTGGCCAGCCTGGAGGTGTTCCACTCGTAGCCGTAGCCGTCGCTGTCGTAGGTGCGGATCCGCGTCCCGGTGCCGTCGGCCAGGTCGGAGCCGTCGGTGGTCTCCTCGTCGTCGCCGATGACGGTGATGTAGTGGACCTTGACCTCGTCGTCGGCGACGATCCGGTACTCTTGGAGGAATTCATCGCCCTCGACGTCGCTGTACAGCTCGGTGACCGTGCCGTAGCAGCCTTCGCGGACCTCGTGGATCTCGGTCGTCCAGGTCTCGCCCAGCACGTCCTCGTGGTCGACCTTGTAGATGACGTCCAGATCCCCGTTGCGGTCCACGATGCCGTAGCCCCGACCGACCTCCTGGCTGAAGTAGTGCGCGTCTGAGTACTCCCGGGAGAAGGCCAGATCGCCGTTGGCCAGGTCGTACTTGCCCTGGACCCGGTTGATGTACTGCTCGGCCGGCGGGTCCAGGTCGAAGCCGCCCTCGCCGTTGCCCTGGTCGACATAGCGGGTCAGAGTGCCCCACCAGTCGTGAGGGTTCGACGCACAGGCCAGGTCGCGGTCCAGGTAGTTGCCGGTGCTGAGCAGGCCACAGCCCGGCAGCAAGATCAGCGCGAGACCAGTCACCATGCACACCTCACATGCCCGTCCATAACCATCGGTCCACCGGGGCCTGCTGTCAAAAGGAAGCCAGACGGGCCAGGGTACTGGCCTGGGCGGCGTCCAGTCCCCACGCCGCGTGCAGGCCAGCCGGCTCTCCCCTCAGCCAACGGCGCGGCACCGGCAGGCCCCGCAGGTCTTGGGGGTAGAGGTCGAGACGCGGCCCCCGCTCCACTCGGTTCACGGCCTGGGCCACGGGATCCTGGACCACCTCCAGGAGCCGCTCCGGCGATACTGGGCAGCACGGATGGGGTCGGGCGACCAGCAGGGTGTGGCCCGCGTAGACCCCGCTGCGATCCACGAGCGCCCGAACCGGCCCTCCTCCGCGGAGGCGTTGGACCAACAGCTTGGGGCCCTCGAACAGGGCCGGCGATTTTGGCCGATGCATCTCCTGGGCCCGATAGGCCAGCCAGCGACTGCGTCCCTGGAACAGGTCCCGCGCATCGACAAAGGGCACCGCTCCTGGCTCGGGGGCGTCCCGCAAGAGCCTCGCCTTGCCTCCCAGCGGCCCGTGGGCCACCAGGCCCGTGTCCACGTGGCAGAGCTCACCCAGGGGGACCGACTCGGCCCGGACCCGCTGGACCAGCGCCAGATCACCGGCCGTGACCCGCGCGTCGAGCGGCGCTGCGGGCAGGGACAGCACATCGGAGACCGGCAGGCCTCCGGCCATCGCGCCCGGGCCGCCCCCACGGGTCGCGCTCAGCGCCACGACCCGGACCGAGACACCGGGAAAGTCCGAAGGCACCCCGAGCGACCGGACCCGGTGCGCTTCGAGCCAACGACGGCGCCAGGACTCCCCATAGGGCTGGACCATCATGGCCGCCGGCAGGACCAGGCCCAGCCCACCGCCAGGCCGCAGGGCGCCCATGGCCAGCTCGGAAAAGGGCACCGCCAGATCGAAGCGGCCCCGAAGCCAGGGAAAGCGCCCGGCGAGTGCGCGCCGCAGGGCCTTGTCCTGGCGTTCCGGAGACACGAAGGGCGGGTTGCCGACCACCACGTCGGCCGGCACGAGGTCCGCCTCGAAGACACTGGCGCGGACCAAGTGCGCCCGGGGCACCAGCACCGCGGCCACGGCCAGAGCCACCGGATCCGGGTCGATGCCCACGATCCGGTCGACGCCGGCCTGGTCCAGCGCCAGGAGGAATGCGCCAGTGCCACAGGCCGGGTCCATGCCAAGGCCGACGGGGCCCTCTGCCGCCCCCAGGGCCAGCCTCACCACCTCGCCGGCGAGTTCCGGAGGTGTGTCGAAGGCCCCCCGGCGCTTGCGGCCCCCGCCGTCCCAGACCGGCACCACCTCGCCGGCCGCAGCCCGGAACACGGCCTGGCGGTTCCCCGGGCGCACCCGTCGGAGCCGGCGTCCCAGCGCAGTGGGCTCCTCGCAGAGCATGGGCCGAGCCCTGGCCAGCGCGCCCGACAACGCCAGGACCTGCCAGCGATCCAAGCCTTGCGCCAACAGGTCCGAGGCCACCCGGGCGCAGCAGCGGGCGTGGTCCAACCGCAGCTCCCGCCCCGTTCTCCAGATGCGCAACGCGTGGCGCAGGCCCTGGGACTCGGTCAAGAGACCGCGCTCCTCTGCACATCCGCCAGCACCTCGCGCACCGCGGACCAGACCTCTCCAACCGAGAGCTGGCGCAGGCAGGCATGGTCTCCGATCGGACAGGACTCGCCGCCATGCAGGCTGCAGGGGCGGCAAGCCAGCTCGACCTCCACCGCCTGGCCGGGGTGGTCCCAGAAGCCGTCGGCCGAGTGGGTCGGGCCGAACAGGCCGACCACCGGTACGCCGCACGCGGCCGCCAGGTGAACGAGCCCCGTGTCCCCACCCACCACCACAGCAGCGCGCTCCAGGACGTGCAGCGTGCGCTCGAAGCCCTGCTCCGCGACGGGCACGACGCGTCCGGCGGTCGCCTTCCAGAGCTTGCGGAGCAGAGGGTCCTCGGCAAGGCTCCCGAGCGCGAACAGCGGCCCGTCCCAGCGGTCCGCGACGGCCTGGTAGCGAAACAAGGGCCAGGCCTTGGTGGGGTGCGAGGCCCCCGGCACCAGGACCAGTGCATCGGGACGCTCCACCCGTGGAATGGGGATCCAGGGCCGCTGGGCCACGCGCACACCTGCTGCATCGGCGTAGCGTGACAGGACGGTCGGGATGCGGGGCGGCGTCTTGAGCGCCACCCGCAGGCGACGGGTGACCGGGAGCTTGTCGACCCGCGAGACCGGACCGCGGAGTCGACGGGTCAGCAGCCGGGAGCGCAGGTTGGCGTGCAGATCCACGGTCCACTCCGTCGGGGGTAGCCGCGCTGCAAAGGAGCGGAGGCCTTCCCCGGGGGCCAGCCCCACGACCTCGTGCACGCCTTGGAAGCGGGCGACCAGTGCCGCGTAGCGGGCGTGGGTCGCGAAGACGACGGACTGGAGACCGGGCGTGATCGCCGATGCAAGCACCACGTCGCCGAGAGAAGAGAACCGGATCACCAGGGCTGCCATGCTCTGCTGCCGACGCTCCTGCGGGGGTTCTAGTTGCCAGCCGGCCGGGTGGGCGCGGACAGGGCTTCGGGTGGCATGACGCGGATCCGCCGATACCGCTCCCGAGAGAGGGGCCAGATCGGTGGCAAGAGGCTGTCGGCGATGGCAACGCCCAGGCCACCCAGGAGCAGCCAGCCACCCCCGGTCGTGCCCAGAGCCAGTCCAGCCATGCCAAGCAGGACAGCGGCCGAGCCCGCAACCTGGAGGCCGGCTCGGATGGCCAGGGCGAACAGGATGGAGCGAACCGAGCCGACGGCTTCGGCGTCTTGGGGACGAGCGACCTGGAGTGCCCGTCGAAGCCGACGCCAGGCCTGGCGCCTCTTGCGGCGCTTGAGCTCGTAGATGCCCAGCAGCAGCCGCGCGGGGAATCGCGTCCGGGGTGCGTCCACCGCGGCCTCGAGCTCCTCGCAGGCGGCGCGGAGGTCCTCGCGGCGGAACAGCGCCAGCCCCAGGTGGTAGCGGAAGGTGGGGTCCCCGGGGAAGTAGTGGAGCGCCATCTTGGCGGCGGCCTCGGCTTCCTCGGCCCGGCCCAGGACGTCGGCCAGCACGGCCGTGCCGACATAGGCACGGCGGTTGAAGGCATTGGCCATCACGGCCTTGTCGAAGGAGCGAAGTGCACCTTCGAGGTCCCCTTCGCCGAGCCTGACCATGGCCTCGGCGGTGTTCGCGTCCTGTTCACGCCCGCCCAGGAATGGGTGGGCCTCGCCGCTCTCGCCGTTCTCGAGGTCGTCGGCCACCGGCAGGACGGCAGCTCCGCGGTTGTCGCCCACGCCGGTCAGGACCAGGCCACAGTCCGCGGTGTGGTGGAAGGCCAGCAGACGCTCGACGCTGCCGCCCTCTGCGCCCTGGACCACCCGGAGGAGCTGAAAGAAGGCCTCGCGCCCCTCGCACCCGCCGTGGTGCTTGAACTTGTAGAGATAGAGCAGGAAGCTCTCCTCGAGCGTCGGCTGGGTCACGAAGAACAGGCGGTGGTGGGAGCCATCGTCCACGAACTTGACCTGGACCGCGTCGAGCTCGCCAGGCTCACCGAAGTAGCGCCGCAGGAAGGCCGCGACCTCGCCGGCATATTCGCCGCCAAGGGAGCCTTCCTGGTCCGTGCCCTGGATGGCACTCCAGCCGTAGCGCTTGAAGTAGGAGTGACGCAGCTGCTCGATGCGCTTGCGGCAGTGCTGGACTTCCGCCTCTACGACATCTTCGTCCTCGTAGCGCATGGGAGCCAGAGCGATGCGGCGCTGGTACAGGCGCACCGAGGCCTCGAAGCTGTAGCGGCGGACCACCCCGTCCCGTCCGACGATCTCAACCGGAAAGTCCACGACCTGGCTGTAGTCCTTGCGCTGGTAGCGCCTGAGCTTTCGAACCTTGTCCACCGGCTGATCTGCTCCATGCTCACGGTACCACTGCGTCGAGCCGCGGTGCCACCGCATCTCGACCGCCCTGTGGGGAGGGCTCAACCTGAACATCGGCCTGACCCGACGCCCGGTTCACCCGCCGTGACAAAATGTGGTGGGTTGCCTGAAATAGCCCGCACGCATGCGCGTAAAGCCCTCCCGAACCACGAGGAGGCCCCCGATCGCACTTCGACTCCACAAAGCCGACACCCAAGAGCCCGACCGAATCCTGGCCGCCTGTGCCGGGGACGAGGCCGCTCGGGACTGGATCGTCCGGCACTACACCCCGCCCATCTACCGCTTCTGCTACCGGCTGTTGCGGAACGAGCAGGACGCGCGGGACGTGAGCCAGGAGACGTTGCTGCGCGTACTGCGCAACCTGCACCGCTACGACCCCAAGCACCGGTTCACCACCTGGGCCTTCACCATCGCCCGCAACGCCTGCATCGATCTCCAGCGCAAGCGCAAGCGCATCGGTCCCTGGACGGACCGCGAGGTTGTCGACACGGCGCCATCCCCCCTGGCCCAGACCCAGCAGCGGATCCGCGCCGAGCGGCTCGAGCGGGCGCTCCAGGAGCTGCCGGACATGTACCGGGAGATCCTCGTGCTCTACCACTTCGAACACCTCAAGTACACCGAGATCGCGGCTGTGCTGGACATCCCGCTGGGCACGGTCATGAACCGCATCTTTCGGGCCCGTCGCAAGCTCCGCGTGATCTACGAAGATCAGGAGGCCTCTTGAGCCACCACCTCACCGACGCCCTGCTCCACCGCTTCGTGCTCGGCCAGCTGGACGAACCGGTCGCCGTCAGCGCGGCCGAACACATCGACCACTGTGTGCACTGCGCCACTCGGGCCGCCCACGCAGAGCCCCTTGCGGGGGCCTTTGCCGAAACCATCGACCCTCCGGTGCCCCCCGACCTGGTGGACCGGATCCTGCTCGAGGCTGCCGAGCTGCCAGTCCGCTCCGGGGGCCTGGGCGCCCGGCCGGAGATCTACGCCGCCGGCGCGCTGCTGGCGGTGGCCTCGCTGCTGCTCGGACTGGCGGGCGGCCTGACGCCTTGGATGGCCGAGATCGGTGTGTCCGTGCGGGCAGCCGTCGTGGGCGGCGGCGTCCTGTTGTCCAACAGCCCCCTCTCGGCGGGCGGGGTGGCGCTGGGCGCGACCGTCGTCCTGAGCCTGGGGGTCGGGCTGGTGGTCTGGCGGGGTCGGGACCGCCGGCGGTGATGCGAGCCCTGTTGCTCGCCGCAGCGCTGCTCTGCGGACCGGTCTGGGCCCAGGATGGCCAGGACCCCGGCCACGACGAGGTCCCGGCGACCGAGCGTCTGGCCGAGCTGGAGCGACGCCTGGACCAGGTGGAGAACCGCCTGGCAGCGTGTGAAGCCCCGGTGGCGGCCCCCAGTGCCTTGCCCGGAGCGCCGGGAGGCGTCGTGGTGGAGCGGGACCAGACCGTGCGCGAGGCTTTCTCCTTTGGTGGGCCGGTCATCGTGCACGGCCAGGTTCGAGGAGCTGCGGTCGCCTTCGGCGGAGACGTGCAGGTGCACGACGGCGGAAGCGTGCAGGGCGACGCCGTCTCCTTCGGTGGGCAGGTGCTCGTCCAGGATGGCGGCCACGTCAGCGGCGACAAGATGGCCTTCTCCTCGTCCACCACCACAGCGTGGCTGGCGGGCATCGCCGACCCCAGCGGCGTTGGACGGGCCCTGTTGCGGCGTCTGGTCCTGCTGCTGACCTTTGCGGGCGGCGGCGTGCTGGTGGTCGGTCTGTTCCCAGACCACATCTCGCGCATCGCCGCCGACCTGCAGCGGCGTCCCCTGCGGGCGGGCCTGGCGGGCGCCGTGGCCACGTCGGTCGCCGTGCTGTGTGCCGCAGCCCTGGCTGTGACCCTGGTGGGTCTGCCCCTTTCGCTGCTCCTGTTGGTGTTGCTGGGGCTGGCCTGGGCCCTTGGCTTCATCGGGCTGTGCCAGGTGGTCGGCGACGGGCTGCCGATTCGTGGCGTGGGCGCTCGCAGGTGGACGGCCTTCTTGATCGGCGTGGCTGCCCTGGCATTTGCTGGCGCACTGCCCTCTGGTGGACAGCTGCTGCTGGTCGCGCTGGGGTTGTTCGGTGCGGGCGCGGCCATCCAGACTCGCCTGGGCACCCGGGACCTCAGCTGACGCCGAGACCCATTCCACGGATCCACAGGGCCCCCATCACCAGCGCCGCCGCCAGCCAGGTGGACCGCTCGCCGCGCACGACCTCGCCCAGCGCCCAGGCCCCGCCGGGCCTGCCCGTACCGCCTGGCAGCCACCGGGGCACACGGCTCAGGTAGTCCACGTAGGGCGCACCCAGCACCTCGACGAGGTGCGCCTCTTCCCAGGCCACGACGAGGGTGTAGTGCACCGCCAGGAACAGCGCCCAGCCAACCGCCCACGCCGGCGATGACGCCAACCCGACCCCCAACCAGATGAGCCCATTGCCCAGGTACAGCGGGTTGCGCATGCGGCTGAAGGGACCGGAGTCGACCAGGGACCAGTCCGACGCGCCCCGGGTGCGGGAGCGGGCCCCCAGGTGCCCGACGCCCCAGGCTCGGAGGCCGAGACCGGCGAGCACAGGGACCCAAGCCCCGGCCCACAGAGCGGGCACGGCGGGCGCGACGGCGAGCTGAAGGGCCAGGAGCGGAACCGGGGCCGTGCCGCGGTGCCGGAACAACCAACCCCCCAGCCGATGCCGCAGCCCTGCTCTTGCGGGCTCTGGCGACGCTATGGTTGGGCGCTCAGCAGCCGCGCCCGGAGGGCCTCGTGCAGCTTGTCCGGCGCATCCACAGCGGCGTCACCCAGAGCCTCGGCCAGCGCGACGTCGCCGTCCCGGGCCTTGGTGAATTCCTCGGTCGCGGCGTCCTGGTCGCCGACGCTCACCAGCGCAATCGCCCGCACGAGGCGCAGCAGGCCTTCGTCTTCCGGGCTCAGGTCCTGGCCGCCCAAGCCGCGTCCTGCCAGGGTCGCTGCATCGATCCAGTCCTGGCGGCGGAGGGCCAGCTCACCGAGCCGCAGCAACGCAGCGGGCTGATCCGGATCGAAGGACAGGATCTTCTGGTAGTGCTGGGCGGCCTTGTCCGGCAAGCCCATGCGGGCGTCCAGCACGTGGCCCTTGGTGAGGTAGGCGTCGATGACGTCTTCCGGTGCACGGGCGTGGTAGATGATGTTGTTGTAGATGTTCAGCAGGTTGTTCCACTGACCTGCGGCGAACAGACAGCTGCCGATGCCCCGGAGCGCGGCGATGTCGTTGGGTCGAATCTCCAGGGCCTTGTTGAAGCGCTTCTGCGCCTTGTCCATCTTGCCGAGGGCACGCTCGACCTCGCCCAGACGGGTATAGGTCGTGGCCATCTCGTCCAGGTCACCGGTGCCGCCGATGAGCTGGAGCAGCTGCCGGTAGACCTTTTCGGCCTTCTGCCACGCACGGGCCTTGACGTAGAGCGGCCCCACGGCCTTGAGGCTCGGGAGGTGGGTGGGATTGAGTCCCAGGGCCTTGCCCAGCCGCGCCTCGGCGTCGTCGGGGCGGTCCACGCTCATCAGGGCCTGGGCGAAGTGGTAGTAGTACTGCGACGCCTCGATCTGGACGTCGAAGTCGTCCAGGTCCCAGCCGTCGACGTCGGGCTCGAGCCGCTCGTACAGGTCGACCGAGCCAGCCAGATCGCCCCGAGCGAAGCGGTAGTCGGACAGGAAGACCAGGGCGTCGCTGTTGTCGTTGTCCTGGTCCAGGACCATCCTGTAGATCTCGGCGGCGTCGTCGCGGTTGTGCAGCGTGTCGAGCTTGATGCGGGCGGCCTTGAGGAGGGGCTCGACCCGGTCGCCCTCGGGCAGGGCGCGGGCCTGGCGGCGAAGGGCCTCGACCACGTGGTCCCACTCACCGCGGGCGGCACGGAGGGCCTCGAGCGCCCGGGCGGCCTCGAGGTCCGGTTGGTCGCCGGCGCTGGCGCCATCCAGGTAGCGGATGGCCTCGTCGTCTCGCCGCAGCCGCTCGGCGTGCACCAGCCCGATGCGCCGCAGGAGGGCGCTGCGCTCGGCGCCCTCGCGGTAGCGAACCAGGCCGCGCGCGACCTCGACGAAGCCGGTCCAGTCGTTGGCCTGTTCGTTGAGCTCGACCAGGTGCTCCAGGGCCTCGACGTTGTCCTCGTCTGACTCCAAGACCTTGCGCCAGGCTTCGCTGGCGACCGCAGACTCGCCGATGCGGTCCTCCCAGATGCGGGCGATCTCGACGAAGAGCGCGACCTGGTCCTGGCCCTGGGCCAGCGAGGCCTCGCGAGCCAGCACGCCGACCATGGCGTTCCAGTCCTCTGCGCCTTCGGCGATGCGGCGGAGGCCTCCCAGGGCTTCCCGGTCCTCGGGCTCGTGGTCCAACGCCGCGAACAGCGCGGTCCGGGCGGCCTCGAGATCGCCGGCGTGTTCGTGGACCTCGGCGATGCGCCGCTGGACGCGGGCGGCGTCGGAGGGCTCCGGCGTGGTCTTGGCCAGGCCCTCGAGGTACTGCAGGGCCAGCTCGCCTTCGCCTCGGGCACCCGCGATGCGGGCCAGGGCTTCGAGGACCTCGCGGTCTTCCGGGCTCTCCTCGTGGAGCTGGCGGTAGAGGTCCCAGGCCTCGTCGGTCTCGGCCAGGTGCTCGGCGAGCAGCTCCCGCATCGCGGTCTGGATGCCGCCCCGGAGGGCCTCTGTCTTGACCGCAGCGGACTGGGCCCGCAAGGTCTCGAACAGCCCGCTCCAGTCCTCTTGGGCCTGCTGGGCCATGGCCAGCAAGAGCAGGCCGGGCAGTCCAGGGGCCTGGCTGGCGGCCAGGGCGGCGCCGTCCAGTTCGCCCACGTCGAGCAGGTCCTCGGCCTTGGCGAGGTGATCGACGGGCTCCAGGCCGTCGTACAGGGCGGTCAGACCCGGGCCGTCCGCGGCCCCGTGGAGCAAGCGCCGCACGCCATCGAAGGCCTTGCCCCGGACCGGGTGGCACTCGAGGGCCTGGGAGTAGGCCGCCAGGGCCTGGTCCGTCTGGCCGGCGCCTTCGAACAAGTGGCCCGCAAAGGTGGCGTGCACGACCCGCACGGCGGGGTCCTGGGAGAGCTCGGCGAGCCGGGCGTGGGTGGTGGCCAGGCCGACCTTGTCCCCAGCGGCCTGTTGGAGCCGCTCCATGGCGGTCAGTGCGCCTTCGTGGTCGGGGTCTTCAGCCAGCAGCGCCGCATAGGCGGCCTGGGCCTCTTCGCCGTCGCCCAGGAGCTGCTCCTGGAGCCTTGCGGCGTCGTACTGCAGACCCGCGGCCTCGAGGGCTCGCACGGCCTGCTCGGGCATGCCCAGGGCCTCGCACAGGGCCGCCAGAGCTGCCAGGGGACGATCGTCCGCGTCTTCGGCGGCGAGCACATCGGAGACGGCCTGGACCGACGCCATCGGATCGGTGTCCCGGAGGGCATCGGCCACGAGGGACGAGATCCGGGCCCGGTCGGCGTCCGAGGAGGCCTCGGCGGCGGCCTTGCGGTAGAGCTCGACCAGACCGGCGCTGTCGCTGTCCGCGAGGGTGGACTCCTCGACCAGGGCCAGAGCACCGGGGTGGGCGCCGTCGGCTTCGAGGATGCGGCGTGCGTACTCCTGGGGGTCGCCCTGGCCCAGGCGGTCGGCCAGGAAGGCCGAGTCGAGCAGCAGCCAGTGGCGGCGCTCGAGGTCGTCCGACGCGTCGGCCTCTTGGAGCTGCAGGCGCTGGACCTCGGACCACTCGCCTTGGGCGACCATGAGCTCCTTGAGGAGCAGGCGGGCCGGGAGGAAGCCCGGAGAGAGCTCCAGGGTGCGCCGCAGGCAGTCGATCGCGCCCGTCGCGTCCTCGACCTTTTCGGCGAGCACACGGGACGCCCGGTACAGGAAGCTCACGACGGCGTTGCTGTCCTCGGTCGCCTCGGCGGCGTTGACCAGGACCTGGGCCAGGCCGGACCAGTCGTCGTCGGACTCGAGCAGGCGCAGGTAGGCATCGAGACTGGGTGAGAAGTCCGGGACGTGATCCAGGGCCCGCCTGTAGAAGTCTCGGGCCCGGTCCAGGTCGGTGAGTCGGAATTCGCAGACCGCGCCGGCCCGGTGCAGCTGCAGGGCGACCCCGCCAGGCTCGTCGCACACGATGGCCCGCTGCTCGTAGAGGGCCGCCAGGCTGTCCCACTCGGCCAGCCGGGTGTAGACCCGCTCCAGGCCCTCGAGCGCCGGCAGATAGCCACCCGCGATCTCGAGGATGTTCTCGAAGTGCTGCTTGGCGCCGGGCTGGTCGTCCAGCCGTCCCTCGCAGATCTCGCCCATGCGAAATTCGAGGGTCACGCGCAGGTTCGGGTCGTCCAGGACCTGGATGCGGGCAGACCAGAACTCGAGCAGCCCCGCCCAATCGCCCCGTTCCGCCAGGATCCGAGCCACGGCCACGGCAGCGGGCACGGCAGCCGGGTCCTGGGCCACGTCGCGGTAGGCCGCCAGGGCGCCGTCTGCGTCGTCCAGGTGCTGCTCCAGGATCCGGGCGAGCCGGTACTGGACGAAGGGCTTGCTGGTCTCGTCTGCGCTGTCGACCTCTGACCGGAGCTCGTCGATGACGCCTTCCCAGCGGTTCAGGCGGGCCTCGAGGCGCTGGAGACGGTGCCGGACCTCGGGACCTGCGCCAGCGTCGACCGCCAGGCCGTAGGCGTCTGCGGCGCGCTCCACGTCGCCGGACTTGAACGCGTGCACGTCTCCGGAGCGCGTGAGCCAGAGCCAGCTGTCGGCGCCCTCGCTCCCGGTCCCCATGTCGCCGTAGAGCTCCGCGAGCCCGCTCCAGTCCTGCTGTTGCAGGTAGAGGGCCTCGAGCGAGAGCACCGCCGGCAGGTAGCCAGGCTGGGCCGCGAGGGCGGCCTTGTAGGCCTGGGCCGCGAGCTCGGGTCGCTCGAGTTCCCCGGCATAGATCTGGCCTCGGCGGGCCTGGGACAATGCCGCGCGGGTCCCACCGGTCTGCTCGGCCAGGCTGGCCAGGACGTCCGCGAGGGGCTCCCACTCGCCCGAAGTCGCGTAGAGGTCACGGAGCAGCTGGAACGAGAAGTGATCGTCGGCGTTGCGGGTGAGGGACTTCTTCAGGAGCGTCAGGGCCTGATCGTTCCGCTGGAGCTGGTGGCGCGAGACGAGTGCTGCGTCCTGGAGGAGCTCGGCCGCTGCCTTGGCGTCGGTCTCGGCATCGGCCTGGGCTTCGAGCACGTCGCAGAGCTCTTCCCAGTTGGCGGAGAGGCCCAGGGTCGCGGCGAGCTCGCGCAGCCCCTGCGCTCCGGCGTCGCCCGAGTCCACCGCTTCGCGGGCGTAGCGCTCGGCCTGGGCCACGTCGCCCAAGCGGATGCGGCTCAGTCGCGCGGCTTCGGTCAAGAGCAGCGCCCGCTCCAAGCCGTCGGCATGGGCGGCCTCGGCGCCGAGCAGGGTGATGCGGTCGCGCACGGGATCCCGCTGCTGGTCGTCGGCCTGGTCGGGTTCGGCGGCCGTCGGGGTGGCCGGGGGCAGGGCCACAGCGGCCTGGGAGGGATCGCTGAAATCACCAGCCGCTGGGGCGGGTGGCGAAGACGCCAGGGACAGCGGCGCCTCGGCCGGTCCGGGGACGGGCTCTGGGAGCGGCGGGGCGGCGCCCAACGAGATGACGGGGCGGCCCTGGGAGTCGTGATCGTCCGCGCCTGCCTCCAGGCCCAGCTCCTCGGGAGGAGGCCCGATCTCGGTCTCGTGGTCGGTGACTTCTCCCGTCGCGTCCTCTTCCACCTCTGCCACGGCCGGGGCGGGCTCGGGCTCGGGCTCGGGCTCGGGCTCGGGCTCGGGCTCGGGCTCGGGCTCTGGCTCGGCCGCCGCGGCCCGCGGATCGGGGACGAAGACCTCGCCCGCCGCGGGGTGGTGACGGCCCGAGGCGGTGTCGTCGGTGTCCGTGGCGGGGGGCGCTGGCGGCGCGGCTGCGGGCGCTGCAGGAGCCGCTGCGGTCGCGTCGGCGCCGGCTGGGGATCCGGGGGCGCCCTCCCCTTCCCCTTCCTCTTCCTCTTCGTCTTCCCAGGCGAGGGAGCCTTCGTCGCCGGCCCGGAAGAAGTCTTCCATCAGGTCGTCGAAGCCGGTGTCCTCTTCCGTCTCGTTCCGCTTCTTTCGCGCCATGCAGAGGTGCCTCCGCAGCCCATGGCTGCCGGACGGCGATGCTATCACCGATCGCCGGTTCGCCCGGGCGGTTGGGGGCTGTCAGCCACGCCCGGAGCAGGGGTCTTCGAGACGGGTTCCTATCACGCCCCGTCGGCTGGGAAGGGCCCAGGCCTCAGAAACTCGGCAGTGCTGCCAGGACCCACTTCAGGTCGTCATCGTAGAAGTGGAAGCCGCCGCCGATGTACCCCGTCACGAAGCCATAGCGGGCGCCGAAGTAGACGTTCTCCAGGCCGGCCTGGATCCACAGGTGCTCGATGGGCTCCAGACGGGCGCCGAAGCTGATATTCGGCGAGTTGTCCAGGACCGGCCAGCTCCCGAACTTGGCGTCGTACAGATCAGCGCTGAGCATCAAGCGGTCGTCGAACAGGTACTGGTCGACCCCGACCCCGCCAGAGCTCTCCTTGAGCCCGAACCTGAGCACGGTGTTGTTCCACCGGCGGGCGACCTGAAAGGAGATGCGGAACCCGGCACTGCGCACGTACTCGCGGTAGGTCGTGCCCAGATCCGGAAGCGAGTGGTCCTCGTAGGTGATGACGCCCAGCGGGTGGTCGACGACCTCGAACAGGTAGTAGCGGTAGTCGTTGGGCACGATGCGCACGCCCAGCACGTGGCGCTGGCCCAGGTGGAGGGGGTTGCCCTCGGGAAAGTCGCCGCGGGTGGGCTGGGAACCGAGGAACAGGTGCGCGTTGTACCGGACCTGCATCTGGAGGCCGGTCACGTCGGTGACCACCCCACTGATCTCGTCGATGGCCGTGGTGGCCGAGCCCAGGGCTTCCTGGAGCTGGGTGATGGTGGCGTCGATCTCGGAGATGGTCTCATCGTCGTTGACCAGCCGGCCCAGGGTGCCCTCGCCCTCGTCGACCTTGGCGGCGATGGACTCGACGGACGCCAGGGCCGCGTCGAGCTTGCGCGTGGCTTCCTCGATGGCGATCAGCTCGTCCTGGACCGACGCCGCCGTGCGGTTGACGACGTCGTTCAGGGTGCTCGACGTCTCGCTGAGGTTCTTGGCGATGTTGTCGACCTGGGCGCGGTTCGCCAGGGTGAGCTCGGTGATCTGCTCGGTGAGCACGCGCACGTTCTCGATGGTGGACTCGAAGGCGTCCTTGGTGCCCTCGTTCTCGATGATGGTCCGCAGGGTCGTGGTGATGGCCGCGACGTCCTCGGTGATCTTGGTGACCTTGGTGGTGAGCTGGTCCACGTTGGGGCCCACGCTGCGGGTGTCCAGCACGTCGCCGTCGGTCATGAGCTCCTCGCTCACGCCGGGCACGATGCGGAAGACCTTGTCCCCCAGAATGCCCTCGAGCCGGAGCTCGCCCGTGCTGTCCAAGGGGAGCTCGGCCCCGGACGTGATGTCGATGGTGACCAGGGCCTGGTCTTCCTCGAGCACGACCTTTCGGACCGTGCCCACCGGCACACCGGCGATCTGGACCTGGGTGGACGGGTAGACCCCCTCGGCCGAGTCCAGATAGGCGTAGAGCGTGTAGTCGCCGCCATCGCCGCTGGGTCGGTCGTCGACCCGGGACACGAGTCCGGCGCCGAGGACCGTGGCGACGATCCCCAGAAGCCCGACCTTGAACTCGTTGGACCAATTCGCCATGCGCTCGGAAGCTACCACGACCCCCGGAGAGCGGCTCTATTCCAGCCCGATGGGGCCATCCAGCCGTCCCTCCACGAACTGACGGACCCGCGGGTCAGGGTGCTCTTGGAAGCTCTCCGGCGGCCCCAAGGCGATGATGCGGCCCTCGTGCAGGAAGGCGATCTGATCGGCGATGGCAAAGGCCGAGGCCATGTCGTGGGAGATGATGACCGACGTGATGTCGGGACGACTGCGGTGGGTCTGGACGATGAGGCGGTTGATCTGGGCGGTCAGGATGGGGTCCAGCCCGGTGGTCGGCTCGTCGTAGAGCAAGATCTCGGGCCGGTGGATGAGCGCCCGGGCCAGTCCGGCCCGCTTGCGCATGCCCCCCGACAGCTCGGCGGGCAGCTTGTGGGCTGAGCCCTCGAGCCCGACCTGGGCCAGCACCTCGAGGACAAGCTCCGAGACGCGCTCGGGTTCGAGCGAGGCGTGTTCGCGAAGGGGAAAGGCGACGTTGTCGAACACGCTCATCGAGTCGAACAGGGCCGCGTTCTGAAAGACCATGCCAAAACGCAGCCGCAGGTCCCGGAGGGGGTGGCCCCTGAGCGCGGTGATGTCCTGGCCCTTGACCCACACCCGGCCGCTGTCCGGCTGGAGCAGACCCAGCGCGTGCTTGAGGGTGACCGACTTGCCAGCGCCGGACCGCCCGATGACCACGGTGACGCGGCCCTGGACGATGGACAGGTCCAGGCCCCGCAGGACTTGGAACGTGCCAAAGGCCTTGTGCACGTCGTCGAAGCGCAGGACCGGCTCGACGCTGTCCTGCCCGGTCACGACATCCACCACAGGGTCAGGAAGTAGTCGACGATCAGCACCGTCACGGACGAGATGACGACCGCCTGGGTGGTGACCCGGCCCACGCCGGCCGCGCCGCCGCGGGCAGCGAGCCCACGGATGCAGGACACCACCGCCATGATGCCGCCGAAGACGGCGCTCTTGTACAAGCCGCCCAGGAAGTCGTCCGGGTCCAGGTACCACTCGATCCGGTGGATGAAGGCGCCCTCGGAGATGCCCAGGACTTCGGTGCCGACGAGCCAGGCGCCCCCGATGCCGACCACGCTGAACACGGTGGCCAGGACCGGCATCATGACCACGGACGCGCAGAAGCGCGGCGTGACCAGGTAGTCGATGGGGTCGACGGCCATGGCCTCGAGCGCGTCGATCTGCTCGGTGACCCGCATGGAGCCGAGCTCGGCGGCCATCGCGCTGCCTGCGCGACCGGTGACCAGCAGCGCCGTCATGACCGGTCCCAGCTCGCGGGTGAGGGCCAGGGCCACGGTGGAACCCGTGAGGGAGCGGGCGCCGAAGAGGCCGAAGCCGTACTCGGCCTGGAGGGCGAACACGCCGCCGGTGAAGGCCCCGGTGATCACCACGATCGCCAGGCTCTGGAACCCGATGAACTCCATGTGGGCGATGACCGTGCGTAGCCGCATCGGCGGCCGGAACACCCACAGCAGCACGCGGGCCGTGACCTTCAGGAAGGTGCCGACGCCTTCGATGAAGCCCAACAAGACCCGGCCAATGGCCTCGACCCCTCGGAGGGGCGCGGTCGCGACGCGGATCAGCAGCTGCTTCATCAGTCCTGGAACCGCCTCGGGACGCGCTCGGAGAACCCGCACAGGATCTCGTAGGGGATGGTACCGGCCCACTCGGCCAGCTCCTCGGCGGCCAGGCCGTCCCCGAGCAACAAGACCTCGTCCCCACACCGCACGGGCTCCGGGACGTCGGTCACGTCGACCATCACCATGTCCATGCAGACCACCCCGCGAATGGGGCAACGGTGGCCTCCGATGACGACGTGGCCCCGGTTGGACAGGGCTCGGGGGAAGCCATCCGCATAGCCCACCGGCAGGGTGGCGATGCGGGACGGGCGCGGGCTCATCCACGTGCGGCCGTAGGACAGACCGTAGCGCGTCGGGATGTTCTTCACGAAGAGCACCCGGGTGGTGACCCGCATGACCGGCTCCAGATCCCTGCCCAGTCCCGGTCCGGGTGCCACCCCGAACAGCGCCAGGCCGGTCCGCACCATGTTGAAGCGCCCGCTGGCCAGCGACGGATGCCCCAGAGTCCCGGCGCTGTTGGCCAGGTGGCGCCACTGGGGGCGCCAGTCCCGCACGTGCAGTGCGTCCAACGCGACCTGGAAGCGACGGGCCTGTTCCTGGGTGAAGGTCGGATCCGTGGCCTCGGACTCGGCCAGGTGACTCGCCAGTCCTGTCACGCTGAGGTGGGCGAATTCGGCCAGGCGATCCAGGAAGTGCTCCCAGTCCCCCAGGGGCACGCCCAGGCGACCCATGCCGGTGTCGACCTTGAGGTGGACGTCTACCGGGCGGCCCCGGGCGCGGCCGGCCGCGTCGAGCCGAGCGGCGGCGTCCAGGTCGTAGACCACGGGCGTCAGGGACCAGGCCACGGCCTCTTCGGCCCCGTCGTGCCCCACGCCGCCCAGGCAGAGGATCTCGCCCTTGACCCCGGCGCGTCGCAGGGTCTTGCCCTCTTCGACCAGCGCCACGCCAAAGGCGTCGCAGCCCGCGGCTTCGAGGGCCAGGGCTGCACGGGTGGCGCCGTGTCCATAGGCATCGCCCTTGACGGCAGCGAGCACACGCACCCCGGCGCCCGCGGCGGCCTGGATCCGGTGCAGGTTGCGGCCCAGGCGCTCCAGGTCGACATAGGCGGTGGTGGGCCGGATCTGCCGGGACATGAGCCCGACCCCTATCCCGCGGCGGCCTGCCCATCGCCGAGCGGTTACCCGGCGAGCCCTGCGGAGGTCCTGGTCATGCGCATCGTGGTCGCCGGCGGCGCCGGCTTCATCGGCTCCCACCTGTGTGAGCGCTTGCTGGGCGACGGCCACGAGGTCGTCTGCCTGGACAACTTCATCACGGGTGCCCCCCGCAACATGGCGGGCTTCCGCGATCACGCGCGGTTCACCTTCATCGAGTGCGACGTCACCCGGGAGATCCCGGTCGATGGACCCATCGACCGCGTCTTCCACCTGGCGTCGCCAGCGAGTCCCATCGACTACGTCGAGCTGCCCTTCGCCACGCTCTACGCCGGCTCCGACGCCACGCGCCTCATGCTGGACAAGTGCCTCGAGACCGGCGCCCGGTTCTTCCTGGCGTCGACCAGCGAGGTCTACGGCGACCCGGCCGTTCACCCCCAGGTGGAGAGCTACTTCGGCAACGTGAACCCCATCGGTCCCCGCTCGGTCTACGACGAAGCCAAGCGCTACGCCGAAGCCCTGACCATGGCCTACCACCGCTACAAGAAGGTCGAGACGCGCATCGTGCGCATCTTCAACACCTACGGGCCCCGGATGCGGGTCAACGACGGCCGCGTGGTCCCGGCGTTCTGCTCCCAGGCCATCCAGGGCAAGCCCCTGACCGTCTTCGGAGACGGCACCCAGACCCGCTCCTTCTGCTACGTGAGCGACCTGGTCGAAGGCTTCCTGCGGCTCATGGAGAGCGACCTCACCGAGCCCTGCAACTGCGGCAACCCCGACGAGCGCACCATGCTGGAGCTCGCCGACTACATCAATCGATTCACGGGCAACCCAGCAGGCACCGTGTTCCTGCCCCTGCCCAAGGACGACCCGACGCGCCGCAGGCCGGACATCACCCGGGCCCGCACGCACCTGGACTGGGCCCCGGTGGTGCCGTTCTCCGAGGGCATGAGCGCGACGGTCGCCTACTTCAAGGAGGTCCTGGCCGACCCCGACGAGGGCTGAATCCTGTTCTAGTAGCGCGGTGAACGAGCTGACCCCAGCCGACGCCTGCGCCCGACACGCCCGGGAACCTGCGAGGGCGCGCTGCGTGGGCTGCGAGGCCCCTCTGTGTGCGGCGTGTCGAAGCCGCCACTTGGGCCGCAGTCGCTGCCTGGCCTGCCACCGAGAGGCCCTGGCCGGTGCCCCCACCCCTCAGGGGCCCGGCGCACCGCGGCTGCTGGCCACCGTCACGACCCTGGTCAGCGCTGGCGTGCTGGGGGTGTTCGTCGCCGGCGTGGTGGTCACGGAGGTCCGCGCCGAGACCGAAGGCCGCCGGAACCAGGAGGCCCTGCGCAGCCTGCGCTTCTCCCTCGAGGACTTCTACCTGGACATGACCCGCTACCCGACCGGCCGCGAGGGCCTGGGCGTGCTGGTGACCGAGGACCCCCACACCACCGGCCAGGTCCTGGACGCCTGGCGCGGCCCCTACCTGCGCCTGGAGGACCGTGGACTGCGGTTCGACAGGGGCTCTGGCTGGTTCGTGGATCCCTGGGACAACCCGATCCTCTACTGGACCGAGCCCGACGAGCGCTGGGTCTACGTGGCTTCGGCCGGCCCCGATGGCGTGCTGGACAGCCCGGGTCTAGGCACCCTCGAGTTCAGCGGTACGCTCCAGGGAGACGACGTGGTGGTCTGGGTGGAGGGGCCGTGAAGGGGGTCCTGGACGCAGCCACGGCGATCACGGCCCGGCGCCCAGCGGCCCTGCTCGCGTGCAGCACCCTGTCCCTGGCACCCGTCGCGGTCGCCACATGGGGCTTTGCGGACCAGGTGCTGGCCCCGGAGCGGCCCTCGCTGTTCGGGCTGCTCGGGGTGGGCGTGCTCTCGGCGATGGCCTGGCTGGCCTTCTGCTGGGGACAGGCCGCCGGGGTCCGGATCTGTCGCGCCACCCTCGACGACTCGGCGCTTGCGCTGAGCGAGGCGATCCGCAGGGGCCTCGAGGACGTGCCGCGGGTGATGGTGGCGGCGGCCACCCGGGCCTTGTTGCTCGTGCTGGCGGCCGTGCCCCTGGGCGCCCTGCTGCCCCATGCCACCGCCTGGACCGCCGGGCTGGTGCCCTCCGCCGTGCTGGACGGGACCGGCCCTCGGGAGGGCTTGGCCCGCGCCCGCCGGGCCGGCCGGGCCCACGCCGCCGCCCAGGCCCTGCCCTGGCTCCTGTGGCCGGTGGTCTGGCTCAACCTGGTGCTCGCCTATACCGCGCTGCTGGGCTGGTTGGTCCGCATCGATCCCGGGCACCTGGAGAGCGCCCTGCGGGATGGCCCGGCGCTCGGGGTGCTGGCCGCCGTGGCCTGGTGGCTCGTGGATCCGGTCCGAGCCGCCGCGTCGGTCGCGGCCCACGGCGCCTGGCGCCAGGAGAGCCAGGGCCACGACCTGGTGCGGCTTGCCCAGCGGGCCCTGTCGATCCTGCTGATCGCCGGGTGCTGGGCCCGACCCGTCGCCGCCGAGCCCTTGGCACCCGAAGCCTGGTCCGCCTACCTGTGGGAGGCTCGCGAGGCTGTGCTGGCGGGAGCGCCCGGTGCCTCGGACCAGGTCCTGACGCTCCTGGGCCGCAAGGTCCAGGTGGCGCCGGACCGGGTGGTGATGGTCACGGACCCGACGCTGGCCGAGCTGTCGGCGCGGCTGGCGGCGGGGGATCCGGGGGCCGTCGTGGATGCGGTGCACCACCTGGTCGTGCTGGAGCGGCTGGGCAAGATCCTGGAGCGCTCGGGTTCCCTCCCCGACACCTGGCCGGCCGTCGCGCCGGTGACCCGGTCTTCCGGGCCGGCGCCCGGGGCGGAGCTGCGGGCATCCCTGGACACTCTGGGGGCCAGCGCCGGGCGCCTGCGGTCGTGGGCCGTGGGGAGCGAGGCCGGCGACCCGGTGGGCCCGGCCATGGTGTGGAGCGGGTTCGTGGCGGTGACCTGCGGTCTGGGCTGGCTGGTGTGGGTCGGGCGGCGCCTCGAAGCGGTGTCGATCGGCCAGCCGGGCCTGGCGGACCCCGCATCAGTCCCGCTGCCCGAGGCGCTCCAAGGCACAGCCCGGGCCGCGGTCCGGCAGGGCTTCTTGGAGACTCTGAGGGCCCTGGAGCGCTCGGGGCGAGTGGACGAGGTCTCCCGTCTGACCAATGGCCAGGTCGCAGCCCGTCTGGACGGGTCCCTGTGGGAACGCTTCATTCGCGCCTGCGACGCCTATGAAGGCACCTGGTACGGCGGCCAGGCGGCGGGTGAGCCCGAGCTACTGGCTGTCGAGGAAGCCCTTGCGGCTGCCCGGGGCCGGGAGACATGAGACCTCGGCTGGGAGGACTGGTGGGCGCACTGGGCCTGATCACCCTGGGCCTGGTGCTGATCGGCAGCGCGATGCTGGCCGGCACCGTCGAGGGCAGCGCCCCCCGTCAGAGGGCCGGGTCGACCTGGTCCGAGGCCCCGGATGGGGCCAGTCGGCTCCACGCCCTCTCGCAGGATCGCGGCCGCGCCGTGGCGCGCCACGAGGGTGCGCTCAGCGACCTCCCCGTCGAGGGCATCCTGGTGGTGCTGCAGCCCCCTGGAGGGCTCCGGGACCACGAGGAGGCCGCGCTCCTGGACCGCGTGGCCCGGGGGGCCACCCTGATCCTGGCCTCGGAGGAGGTCCCTTCGACCCTGGCCGGACTGGGGCTGCGGGCCCGCCGCCACCCCCTCGCCCGGGTCGCACAGCCCCTGGTGCCCAGCGCCCAGGCCGCGGCCGGCCCAGGGCTCGCCGCCGTCGGAGACACCCTGCTGGACGCGGTCCCGGGCCTGGCGCCCCTGTACGCCACCGAAGAAGGGGTGCTGCTGGGGGGTCTGGTGGTGGGTGAGGGCACGGTGCTGCTGCTGACAGACCCTGCCCAGCTCAACAACGCCGGGCTGGAGCACGGGGCCAACCTGCGTCTGGCCGGCACGATGTTCCCGGACTCCGGGGGCCCCGTGACCTTCGTGGAGGGGGTGCACGGGTACACCGCCGCTCGCGGGCTGTTGCCCTGGCTGTTCCGCGCGGGGTGGGCCCCCATGCTCCTCGCCGCCCTGCTCGCGGCCGGCGCGGCCGGCTGGCGCGCCGCCTCCCAGGCGCCGCGCGGTGGCCTGGCCGCGCGACCGGGCGGCGGCGGACTGGTCCGGCTGGCCGGGGCGGTGGGGCGCATGCGGCTGGACCAGGGCTTGCACGCCCGGTCCCTGGGCCAGTTCGTGCAGGAAGCCCGCCGCCGGCGGATCCCCGAAGATCACCCGGCCGTCGCCGCCGCCCGGCGGGCCTGGCGCGACCCGGACCTGGACGCCGCCGCCGCACTGTCGGCGGCCGAGGCCCTCGAGGGCACATGGAGGTAGGCCGACGTGGATGAGGTGCGCCGTTTCGCCGAGGACCTCCAGGGGCGCTGGCACCGGGCGGTGGTGGGACAACAGGTCCTCATCGATCGTATGCTGGTCGCAGTGGCGGTGGGCGGACACGTCCTGCTCGAGGGCGTGCCGGGCACCGCCAAGACCCTGGCGGTCAAGGCCCTGGCCCGCTGCCTGGGCCTGCCCTTCGGGCGCATCCAGCTCACGCCGGACCTGCTGCCGGCAGACCTGCTGGGCACGTCGATCTGGCATCCCGCCACCGGGGAGTTCAAGGTCCGCCGAGGCCCGGTGTTCACCACCTTCCTGCTGGCCGACGAGATCAACAGGGCCCCGGCTCGGACCCAGTCCGCGCTGCTGGAGGCGATGGAGGAAGGCCAGATCACTCTCGAAGGCGAGCGCCAGGCCCTGCCGGACGCGTTCACGGTGTTCGCCACCCGCAATCCCCTGGAGCACGAAGGCACCTACCCCCTTCCCGAGGCCCAGCTGGACCGCTTCGCCATGATGCTGCGGGTGCCCTACCCCTCCGAGGAGGCCGAGCGGGACCTCCTGGTGCGGGTCGACGGAGGGTTCGATCCCCGAGCCCTCTCGGACCTGGCCCTCCAGCCCGGCCCGGGGGTGCCCGCCCTGGACCAGGTCCGCGCTGCGGTCGCCCAGGTCTCGGTCGCCAGCGAGGTGCTCACCTTCTTGCTGCAGCTGATCCGCAGGACCCGGGACGACCCGCGCATCCTCCTGGGGGCGTCGCCCAGGGCCGCCACCGTGCTGCTGCGTTGCGCCAAGGCCCAGGCGGCGCTGTCCGGCCGCAGCTACGTGACCCCAGACGACGTGGTGGCCCTGGCCCCCGACGTGCTGCGGCACCGGCTGGTCCTGCACGGCGAGACGGAGCTGGCGGGGCTGACGGTCGACGACGTGGTCGGCGAGCTCACGACCGCAGTGCCGGTTCCGCGATGAGTGGCCTGCGACCGGGCCCCGCGCTGGGTCCGCTCCTGATCGTCGGTGCGCTGTTGGGGGGGTTCTGTGAGCTGCTGGGCTTCTCGGGCGGCGGCGTGGCGTTGGCGTGGCTCCTGGCCCTGGGGGCTGCCGTTGCCGTGGTCTTGCTCCGCGGCCTGGCGGCCCCGCCGACCGATGTGGAGCTCCTGGGGCCGCCGGCGATCGTGCACGCGCGACCCGCTCGCTTCCGGCTCCGGGTCCACCCGGCCGCTCGACAGCTCACCCGGCTCACCCTGATCCCCCGGTGGTCGGAGGCGCTGGAGGGCAGCCCCGACAGCGTGCGCCTGGTCCTGGCTCCGGGCCAAGTGGTCGAGGTCCCGGTCGACCTGGTCCCGCGCACACGCGGCCGCCATGCCCTCGGCGCCATCGATGTCTGGTCCGACGACCCGCTCCGTCTGGTCTCCCTTCGCACCGTGTGGGACCGCACCGGTTCGGTGGAAGTGCACCCTGCGACCGCCGCCCGAGGGGGCCGGCGGGCGCGCCGACTCCGAGGACGCGGCCGCCACGCCGTGCGCCGAACAGGCGCCGGGGCCGACTTTGCCGCCCTTCGGCCCTATGTGCCGGGCGACGATCCCCGGGCGATCCACTGGCCCACGACGGCCCGGCTCGGGCGGCCCGTCGTGCGGCGCTTCGCCGAGGAGCACGCCCAGCAGGTGGTGATCGCCGTGGACTGCTCCCGCCGCATGGCTGCGGCAGACGGACCGCGCCACACCCGGCTGGACCGCGCGGTCGAAGCGGCGGTGGCGCTGGCGGCCGTCGCGTCGGACCGGGAAGACCGGGTGGGGGCTGTGGCCTTCTCCCACCGCGTCCACCGGGCCGCGCTCCCGGGGAGGGCCGGCACGGGCTCGGTGGCCCGCATCCTCTTCGACCTCCAGCCCGACGATCACGAGCCGGACTACGCCGAGCTCTTCCGGACTCTGCGGGACCAGCTCCGTCGGCGCACCCTGGTCGTCCTGTTGACGGACCCCCAGGACGCAGCCCCGGGTGCCGGGCGACTGGAGCTCGCTCTGCCGCTGGTCCGCGAGCGGCACCTGGTCGTGTGTGCGGCGGTCGGCGAACAGGCGCTGCGCACCCTCGCAGGACGGGGACCGAGGTCAGAACCCGTCGACGACGCGCTGGCCTTGCACAGCCGAGCCGCGGCCCTGGAGCTCCTGGGCCGGCGCGCCCACAGCCTGGCACGGCTGCGAGCCGCCGGCGCGGTGGTGGTCGACGCCGACGCCGGGGAGCTCCAGCAGGCGCTGCTGGGTGGCTACAGCAGCGTCAAGGCGATGGGCGCCCTCTGAGGACCCAGGCGAGCAGACCGGCGACACAGGCTCCGTCGACCGCCAGGCCCACGATCAGCGGGACCCCACGGCTGCTCACGAAGCCCTCGATCAGGGCCGCCAGAGCCAACAGGCCCGCCACGGCCACCATCACCTCGGCGGCGCCTCGAGCGGCGGCCATGAAGGCTGTGCGCCGGCGCCCCGAGGGCTGGAACAGCGCCAGCCCGAGCCGTAGGCCCGCCGCCCCGGCCCAGAAGACCGCCGTGAACTCGACCACCAGGTGGGGGAGCAGGAACTGCCAGAACAGCGCGCCCTGTCCCTCGAGCTGCACCACGGCGATCACCGCACCCAGGAAGGCGCCGTTCCGAGCCAGGCTCCACACCGACCCCAGGCCGTAGAGCACGCCCAGGGCACAGGCCTCGACAGCGGCGGTGGCGTTGTGGACCCACAGGCTCGCCGCCAGCTCGGGGCCGGCCCCTTCGGACTCGATCCAGCGGCCTTCGCCCAAGCGGTTCTCGATCCGCTCCAGGACCTCGACCGGGAGGATGTCCGCGGCGGCTTCAGGGGACGCCAGGACAGAACCCCAGGTCCAGAGGGTCGTGCAGAGCACGATGGCCGCAGCCCACAGGGTGGGCCTGCGCAGGTCCCAGAGGCGCCGAGGGAGCGCGACCGAGAGGAAGTCCCAGACCCGCGATGGGCCCGGCCGAGGACCGCGGAAGAGCCGGCTGTGCGCAGCGCCCACCAGCGCGTTCAGACGCGGCACACGCCAGGCCTGGGATGGATCGGTCCGGGCGACGACCAGGGCCTCGGATCCTTCCCGGTAGGCCCCGGCCAGGGCGTCTGGGTCCACGGCCCCGTCCTGGAGCAGGGCTGCGAGTCGGTCCTCGACGGGGGTCATGGCCCGATGGTGCCGGGGAACGGACTACGCTTCAAGGCATGGTCGACCCTCCCCTGCTCTCGGTCCACGAGATCCGCACGGTGGACGAGGTCCCCGTGCGACTGCACACGGCCCACCTGGGCACTCGCCTGGCGGCCGCAGCGGTGGATCTGGCCGTGCAGCTGGTGCTGTGGGGGGCGCTGCTGGCGGCCCTGGGTGGCGCGGTGAGCGAGCTGGGACGGGGCAGCCAGGGCTGGTTCACGGCAGCGGCCGGCGTGGTCGGGCTCCTGGTCCTGTGGGCCTACCCGACGGTCTTCGAGCTGGCGTGGAGCGGGCAGACCCCGGGCAAGCGGGCCTTGGCGCTGCGGGTCGTTCGCCAGGACGGCGGGGCCGTGGGCCTGCCCGCCTCGCTCGTGCGCAACCTGCTGCGCGTGGCGGACCTGTTCCCGGGCTTCGGCGGGCTCGGCATCGTGACGGCGCTGCTCGACACCCACGGGCGCCGCATCGGCGATCTGGCTGCCGGGACCCTCGTGGTGCACGAGCCGGGGCCCGCCGCAGCACCGGCCACAGGCCTGGCCCGCGAGGACCTGCTGCCGGCCGCCTGGACTCCTCGGCGCCTGCGAGCAGCCCTGGGCGCCGACGGACTGGGTCTGGTGGCCGAGACGCTGGCTCGCCACCAAGGGCTGGCGCCTGAGCGCCAGGGTCCCGTGCTGGCGGCCGTCGCCGACCGGGTCGTCCAGGACCTGGGCGGCCGCCCCGAGCACGTCAGCGACCCGGTCCTGCTGGCGTCGGTGCTGGCGCGGTCCCGGCGCTGAGCCCTCAGAGACGGATCTGGAGTCCTGCAGAGAAGCGGGTCAGGCGCCCCCAGTGGCAGGGTGGTTCCTCTGCGTCGCAAGGCAGGGGCACGTCGAGCAGGTGGGGCGACGTCTCCTGGCGGGGCTCGTGGCCGGCCAGCTCCAGGGTCATCGGGATGTCCACGAGCAGCGCGACCCGGGGGTGGATGTCGACCATCGCGCCGACGCCCACCGTGAGCCCGTGGATGACCCGGCCCGGCGAGTCGGGAAAGTCCACGGTGTTCAGGTCCGGGACCTGGTAGTCGTCCATGATGCGCACGTTGTAGCCCAGGGTGAAGAAGGGCTTGGCGATGCCGACCATCAGCGGGTAGAGCCGCAGCCGGGGCTCGATCACCGCCGACAGGGCCGGCACCGGATCGTAGGCGTCGGCGTCGCGGGTGGTGAGGGTGTCGTCCTGGTAGCGCTCCCAGCCGGCGGTCAGGAATTTCTGGCCGTATTGGATCCCGCCCAGGACGCTCAGCTCGATCCAGGGCGTGGGGTTGAAGCCCACCCCGACCATGCCCTGGGGCCACTGGCCGGGCAGCATGGTGTCGAAGGAGTAGGTCCCGATGGGCTCGAGGGTCTGGTCGTCCAGGGCCACCCGCACGTCGTAGCTGCGGTCGGTGTCGCCCCGCCCCAGGCCGCCCTGGAGCTCGATGGAGAAGGCCCGGCTGCGCACTCGCTTGGCCCGGAGCCACTCGTCGGAGCCCATGCCGGACGCCAGGTACTTCCGGTAGAGGAATTCGGGGATGCCCATGGACGCCCGCTCGCTGGCGGTTCCCGCGCGGCTGCTGCCGCCGCTGCTGCTCCGGCCGCCGCTGCTGCTGCCGGTGTCGCTCTCGGGCTCGTCGTCCAGGGAGAGCACCTCGTCGAGGTAGGCCTCCTCGCGGTCCACGTCGTCGTCGTTGCGGTCCCGGTCGTCGTAGCGATCCTCGCGCTCTTGTTCTTGAAGGCGCTCGTCTTCACGGCGGCGCTCTTCCTCGGCCCGACGGCGGTCGTCCTCGCGCCGACGGTCCTCCTCGGCCCGTCTCCGTTGATCTTCCTTGCGGCGGGCGTCGTCTCGACTGCTCCCGCTGCTGCCGGGGGGCACGCGCAGACGCATGCTCAGATCGTCCGCCAGGGACACGATCTCGCGCAGGACCTGGGCTTCCTGGCCCGGCTCGATCCATTCCTGGTAGACCTCGACCGGGTTCGGCTTTTCCCAGCCATAGAAGCGCACGGTGACCACGATGGTGCCGCCGTCGGTGCTGGCCTCGCCCACCACGACCAGGGGGCTCTTGAAGGCCTCGAGCATGTCCCGTCGGCAGCCGGCGTCGGCGCCGCACTCCATGGGGTTCACCCGCATGCGGTTGAACACCCGCTCTCCGTCGACCGCCGAGATGCCCGCCTGATCGAGCTCGTTGAGCAGCTCGTTGTACAGCAGGAACGCGACGGAGGCGTCCTGGGCCGTGGAGCGAAAGTCCGTGACCACCACGGGCTGAGCAAGCGCCGGGCCAGAGAGGCCGAAGAAGAGGAGTGAGCCGAGCATGGCTGTCTTGTCGGGGGGGACCGGCGCCGGGCGGCACTATATACCAGCATCCCCGCCGGCCGAGGCGGTTGACAGGGGCCTCACAGGTCCCGTTGCAGCAGGCCGGAGCGAGGGATATTCAGCAGCGCTCGCCGGGGTAGCTCAGTTGGTAGAGCAGCTGATTCGTAATCAGCAGGTCAGCGGTTCGAATCCGCTTCTCGGCTCCA
>Ga0114932_10001265_pt1 | contig 28960 bp, 32 predicted proteins | sample 2SBtaG_2_FD_87286 | JGI IMG/M metagenome (GOLD analysis project Ga0114932, IMG submission 87286) | Deep subsurface microbial communities from Kolumbo volcano to uncover new lineages of life (NeLLi) - 2SBTROV12_ACTIVE470 metaG | ecosystem: Environmental > Aquatic > Marine > Volcanic ...
CAGGTAAAAGAAACTGGAAGTTATAGAAAAGATGCCCCAGATACAATATTTGGATTCACTTTTGACCAATTAGTTTGGGAACCAGAACATCAAAATGACACAAACTCTCTAAGAATCTGCACAAGAATTTGTGGAGAAAATCCTGCAATTGCAGTTTATGATTTAAATCAATTAGAAAGGCCGTATGAAACAATGGGTGAATTCGAATACGCCTTTAAAAATCCACAAGAAAAAACAAAGGCTCTAAAAGGAATTGTTAGATTAGTCATGGAGTAAACTCAAAAAACTCATCCAAAAAAGTCGTAGCATAAACCCCACTCGGCAAAGTAAATTTTAAAACAATTGCCTTCGCTCCAGAAAATTCAGAATCATCTATAACCTCAACAGATAAATCCTTAACCTCCACGACTGCCTTTCTAAAAGAGCCCTTCATCCGAAGATAAGGAATTTCTTTCAAATCAAAATCATCCAACGACAAACCATGCTCAGATAAAACAGCCTGCTCAATCTCTCCAAGCCGACCATCATAAAACCGAGTCTTATATCCGACCAATAAACAACTCTCCTGACCCTTCTTCGTAAAGTCAAGCCCCTCCTCAAGAGCCATCGTTAGAATATCATTAAAAATTTTACTCTGAACAGAATGAACATACATCAACATATTTTTCCGTTCAGCCTTCTTTATTGCACCAAGAAAATCTCCAGGATTCCGAGAAAGGTAATACAAAGTCTCCTTCTCCAGCTTCAAATAATTTGGAAAATATTTAGCAGCAGCAGAAAAATCTTTCTCCTTCTTCAACTTTTCTCTAAAAATCCGAATCTCAGAACTCTCTCCTGAACCAATATCTGTTAAAATTGTCCAAACAGCTTCCTCAAATTTCCTTTTAAGAATCAACTTTCCAATTTTAACATTATTCCCCCTTAATGAGCCAAATCTTTGAGGGCCAAAATAACTAGGAAACCACTCTTTCTTTCGAACAGCATTCGAAATTTTAACTGCATCTTTTCTATCCAAATCACGAACAACAATCTCAAAATGATTCCCTTCCAAATAACCCATTTTAATCTTCCTTTTTGCCCATTTAAAATTCTTCAAAATAATATTTGGATGCATAAAATCTCCAACCATATCCAAATCAGGTTTAAATATAGAAATCCTCTGTGAAGTTAAAGCCCTCTTATCCTTCGTCCCAGCATAACCAATAGAGTCTACCCCTACTCCGAGACCTTTAGCTACCTCCTTAATCGCTTTAAAATGGTCAATATCTCTCTTCTCCATTTCACACCACAGAAAGTCACGAGCATCTTCCAAATCAAGACTGCCAAAATCTGGTTTTTTATTCGGAATAAATTCTGAAGAAATCCTACAAACCCATTTATCCCCAATCTCTTCTACAACAAAATCCCCCACAAGATGTTTAAGCTTAGCAGGAACCTTTCCAATTTCTTTCATAATCGAAATAGAAAATTAGAGTATAAAAACCTCCCCAAAGTTCAAACTCATAGTTGAACAATCTAACCAAAGACCTCAACACATTCATAAATTCTCCTATCCCTAAAGCGAAACACTTAAGCGAAGCCAAGTGTGAAGCCCCTAAAACAAATCTAACCACTAAACCTGCTCATTCATAAAAAAGACCTTATTCGACTCAACCTCATGAATCTGGTCTTCTTTCTCGAAAACAGCTAAAGCACTAGGCAACACGAACTTTCCTACAATGCCTACCTTAGAATAAACAACATAGGTAAATACTCTTTCTTCCCCAGCATTCAAATCACCTACATGCCAATGAATTCTTCTACTCTCTGCATCAATCTTATCTGGCTTCAACATTCCAAATTTCTTATAAATTTTAACAATTGCTGGAACTTTATCAACTAAAGAAACATTCTCCACACTCTTCCTAGCCATCAAAGAAAGTTTAATTCTCAATGCAAATTCTCCATTTTTCGTCTTAACGGGAGTAACTGACTTTCTAACTTCAATTTTAGTCTTAACAAATCTCTGATACCCCATCAATGAAAACGCAATAAGAACCAAAACAAAAAAAGGAATCACATAGCTAGTTTTAGCTTTAATGGTAAACTCTTCTGTCGGGTCAAGTCTCTCTTTAATCCAAGTGTATTCTACCTTAAACCCTTCTCTATCAATAATAATAGGTTCTATATTAAAGCTAGTAAACAGTCGAGAAAAGATATTCCTCTGAACCTTAACTTCTACTTTTTCCAAAACATTCCCTACATTAATTTTTGTAATTGTCTGAGTCCTAATCAAAAACCCTCCGACATTCTCTGATGTGGCAATCCCCTTCTTTTCCCCAAGATACAAATTCCCGTCAATCTTCAAAGAGCCCTTATCTGTCTCAAAAACAGACTCAATAATATAAACACCTGCCTTTGTCTCCTTCAATAAATCTTCCTCAACCTCTACAGAAAATTCAATCTTCTCAAAAGGTTCTAAACTAAAAGTCTTCTCAACATCAAAAAGTATTGAAGAAAATGTAGCAGAAAGATTCTCTAAATATATATTCTCTTTATTCTCTACATAAAATTTCACGACATTCAAATTTGGGTCAATTGAATCTGAACTAATATCCAAAACATCTTCTAAACCTAAAAGGTTAATTGAAAATTTCTCATCAAATTTCTCAACATCCCTATGATTCAAAGTATATGTAAAAGTATAGTATCCTTCAACATCCAAGCTATTCGCAGCCTTAACTGTAAAATCTTTTTCTATCTCTCCACCACTTATTGTAAAAACTGCTCTCGGTTCAATAAAAACATCTGCCAAGGAATACAAATTATAAACCCCATCAGTAGCATTACTAATTTTCAATGTGAAATCTACTGAATTGTCAAAATCTCTAACGATAACATTTGAATCATAATCTGTAGAAATCTCTAAGGCAAAAACAGGACTAACGAACATCAAACAGAGTAATAAAAATAGACTTTTTTTCATCAAGAAGAAAACCTTGATTATTTTATAAAGATTGTTGTGATTAAACCCTATCTTATTTTTTAAGTCTCAAAAAAGCCTTAAGTTCATCTATATACTCATTGGTCTCATCTTCCAATCTATCTTCATATTCATCAACCGTGGTTCTAAGGATAAACTTATCATAAAGTCCTCTCAAAAACTTCCAAATTGGTTTATTTTCCCATTTATGTTCATAATCTTTTTCTAAATCAGCATTAATAGTTATCTTAACTTCTCCTTTGTTAGTCTTCACCTTTTTTCCATCTTGCTCAACTTCCGCATCATTCATTCCAAGGATATGCCATTTAACAGAAATTGTATTCTTAAAATAATCAGAGACTTTTCTATAAGCTTCCCAATCTAAAATAATTTCTTTTCCAGCAGCAGAAAGTTTTTCTGTGTATTGTTTTTCTGCAAGTTTATATCCATTATCTTTGAACCAATTATAACAAAAGATATATAACTCGTTATAGTTCCAATAACCTTTCTGCTTAACAATTTGCTTTAATACGTGATTTTTTTGTACCATCTTTTTCATATCACTCAAATTATCTATTTAAATGTTACGAGAAAATATCATCTACGCCCAAAACAATTCTCACAAATGGATTGGGCTCCATCATTATTCAAAACATCATATTCTCCACACTCTTCACAAATTCCTTCTCGTCTATTAGAGCCTACTTCTCGTCTTTTTAACTTATCAGTCTCTTCACGAATTTTAAGAGTTTGAGCAATCATTTGGAAAAGTCCAGGGTCTATCCTTAGAATGTCTTTATCTGTAATCATGCCTATTAACTTTCCATTTTCCACTACTGGAAGTCTTCTAACTTTCTTTTTCTTTAGTCTCTTTAATGCTTCTGTGACATCTGCAGAAGGTTTTATTGTAACAACTTTCTTTCTCATCAAATCTTTCACCAAAACATCCTTCAAACCCTTCTTAGATTTTTTAGCAACAGCCCAAACGATATCTTTCTCAGTCAAGATTCCTTTCAATTTGTTAGAATCTTTATCTTTTATTAAAAGATTTCCAATTCTTTTCTTAGACATAGTTTTTACACAAGTAATCAAATCCGTATCTGGTGTCACAAAAACTAAATTTCGTGTCATAATATCTCCAACCTTTATTCCAGTATCCATAATAACTAAAAGACTACCTTCTTTATATAATTTTATAACTTTTTCAAGGTAGTACCTCTAGAAGCCCATTGGAGCCTTAACTCTCCTCATAATCTCTGCAGCTTGTGATCTAAAGTTTTCATCTAAATGCATAAATGAGATTCGTGGATGCTTCTTCCGTAGATGTTTTGCTGCAAATAATAAACCATTAAACTCTGGATTCAGATTATTCTGGCTTCCATCAACTTGCTCAGGGTCTCCAAGAATCAATAACTTGCTCCCCTCACCGGCCCTTTCGATTAATTGTTTCATCTCGTAAGGAGTATAATTTTGGGCTTCGTCTACTAGAATCACAGTATTTGTAAAGGACCTTCCCCTCCCCCATTGAAGATGTTCAATTCCAATAGCTTGAGAATTTTCTGGAAGAGAGTGTAAACTAATCTTACTATGTTTCTTGTCTCTAGTTTGAAATCCACTATCTAATGAAAATTTCGGATGATAAAGCATTTGTCTAAAGGGCATTTCTTTAGGGTCTATGCCACAAAGTCTATGTGCATCTTCAAAACTTCTAATTATAGGGTAAACTTTATCGAAAGCATTTCCCGGCAAAAATCCAATATCCCTCATCTTCCCACCAAGAAGATTATTTGGCTTATAAAGGACAATTCTTTCTTTAACCTTCCATTTTTCTCTATTCTTTTCATCTCCAAGTATAAGGTCAAGGGCAGCAGCATAAGCGACAATAGTTTTCCCGGAACCAGAACCTCCTGTAATAAAAGAAATTTCAACATTGGAATCTGAGGCTCCTTTAAATGCCAATAACTGCTCAAGGTTTTTTGGTTTAAAGCCATTTACTTTTGGCTTCAAGTTATCTAATTCCCTTCTAACAGGAACTAATTGAGGAGTTTTTCCAGAATCCGCATATCTCGTATTATCTTTATTAGAGCTTAAATTTCTTCTAACCATGTAAACTCTCTGACCATTAAGAAGGACATACTGGTGGTTTGGGGCTTCATCAAATTCAATCCCATTTTCTTCCATTACTTTTTCAAAGGTAGGCTCTCCTTCCCCAGTATAATCTAACTTTTTTAAACCAGATTTTAAAGCATCTACGGAATACTTCAAAAAATCTGGAAAATCTACACGCTCTCCAGCCCTTAGCAATCTAGATTTCCTAGCAGGAGACCTTGTAATATATATTGTTCCTTTTGGTGGCTCCTCTCCAGAAATTTTTCCCTTAGATGGAAGTGTGCCCCCTCCTCCTTCTCCAATATGTTGGTTAGTATATTCTAATACATCTCTTGCAGCCCCCTTTAACCTATGCCTATCATCTAAAGAAACTCGTTCTAATTCTTCAAAGTCAACATAAACAGTATTTCCTTCGCTCGCGAGCCTCACCAAACCTTCTTCCCCAGCAGAGGCTAGAACATCCAACTCCACTTTATAATTTTTATCCGCCATTTATTCCCCTTTATAAAATTCTCTCAATAAATTAAATTCTACTCTCCTCGCCCTCTTATACTTTGCACCAAACCTCTTACCTTCATCATCAATTGGTAAATGAACATTTTGCTCAAGCAACCTTGCCAACTCTTTTCCAGATTTAACATCTTCCCTGGAATACTCAGTTTCTCCAGCACCTTCTAATTGTGAAAGATTCTGTCCCTTCAAATCTTCATAAAATCCCTCCATTTCCATTTCTCTAGCCCTTGCACCAACCTTATAAGTTAATGCATAAACTCCATCCATTTCAGTTTCCGAAGAGATAGTTGTAAGAGCTATGCTAAGTCTTTCTGATAAGGACATCATTCTAGCCATTCAAAGTCCGAGTAAAAATGATTAATAAAGATTTAGATGATTTATTATAGATTTTAGGAATACTCTCAACCACAATAATTCTTATAAACAAAATCTTCATCTTCAAAATATGGTAGAAAATATCCTCCCAGAAGAGAGTGAAAGGACTTTAGGCAGAGATGCTCAAAGAAACAATATTCTCGCAGCAAGAGTAATCGCTGAAACTGTAAAAACAACTCTTGGACCAAAAGGGATGGACAAAATGTTAGTGGACAGGGTCGGAGGAATAACAGTTACAAATGATGGGGTCACAATTCTTGACCAAATGGAAATTGAACATCCTGCTGCAAAAATGATTGTAGAAATAGCAAAAACTCAAGAGAAAGAAGTAGGAGACGGGACAACTACTGCAGTAATGCTTGCAGGAAAATTTTTAGAAAACGCAGAAAAATTGTTAGACCAAAAAATCCATCCAACAATTATCACTCGAGGTTATCGTTGGGCAGAAGAACAATCTCAGAAAATTCTAAAGGAGCTCTCGGTAGAAATTGATTCAAAAGAGGAATTGATGAAAGTGGCACAAACAGCAATGACTGGAAAAGGAGCAGAATATCTAAAAGAGCAATTCGGAGAAATAATAGTCAATGCAATTGAAATAGTCTCAGAAAATGGGATCGTAAATTTAGAAGATATAAAAATAGAAAAGAAAAAAGGAAAATCCTTAGAAAAGACAAGTTTGATTAAAGGAGTAGTCTTAGATAATGAAAAAATCTCTCAAGATATGCCATCTATTGTCAATGATGCTAAAATTGCATTAATAGAAGAAGCTCTAGAAATCAGAAGTCCTGAAACAGAAGCAAAAATTTCTGTTTCAACCCCTGACCAATTACAAAGTTTCCTAAATCAAGAAGATAATATATTAAAGTCAAAAGTTGAGAAAATAAAGGAATCTGGAGCAAAAGTAATTTTTGTTCAAAGAGGAATTGATGATTTAATATCATTTTATTTAGCAAAAGAAGGAATTTATGCCATAAAAAGAATTTCTAAAGAAGATTTGAAAACTCTCTCAAAAGCGACAGGAGCAAGAATAGTTTCTAAATTAAATGAATTAAAGGAAGAAGATTTAGGTTTCGCGAAAAATGTTGAGGAAAAAAGGGATGAAGAGGGAGGAATGACATATATAACTGGGTGTAAGAATCCAAAAGCATTAACAATTCTGATAAGAGGAGGAACAGAACATGTAATTGAAGAAGTAGAAAGGGCAATAAAAGATGCAATGGGAGATGTCTCTTCAACTCTAAAAGATTCAAAAGTGGTAGCAGGGGGCGGGGCTATTGAAATAGAACTATCAAAAAAGTTAAAGGAATTTGCCTCCACCTTAAAGGGAAGAGAAAGGTTAGCAATAGAAGAATTCGCTTCAGCAATGGAATCTATTCCAAGAACTCTCGCAGAAAATGCCGGAATGGACCCAATAGATATCTTAACAGAACTAAAAGCGAACCATGACGCCAATAACAAAAATGTAGGACTCAATTTATTCAACGGAAGAGTAGAGGATACACTTAACGCAGGGATTATAGAACCTTTAAAGATTAAAACTCAGGCTATTTCTTCCGCAAGCGAAGTCGCAATAATGATTCTTCGAATAGATGATGTTATTGCCGCAAAAAAGACAAGAGGAAACACCGGAAGTTTGGGGAATATGGAAGGGTATGATTAATTTTAAAATTCTCACTTTGGCAAACCAAATTCATATTCAATACTATGAACCCAGGCAAATTTCTCGACATAAGAATCCATAAATCTCATAGTTTTCCTAAGTGCATCCCGAGGAATTTCTGTATAATCCTTATAAGATTCCCCATCTACATTAAACATCCCAGTTGTAATTCTAAACTCTCCTTCCAAGTATTCTAAAGAGGTAGCCGGCTCAAGAAAACATCTCTCCAATTCAGGATTTATAATCTCAGAAACATAACTATTAAAATGTTCAAGAACAAGAGGTTTTAATGGAGCTACCCGAGTATTAGTGAGTTCTACTGTTAAATCTGTAATCTGTTTTTGATCTACAACTATCGCCGCAAATTCTGAACGAATCGTTTTTACGAGCCCCGAACCTTTTGACATGACTTCCCATTTAAAAAGAACTTAATAAATATTATTGTAATCCATCACTCCATTCACTCCCTCGCAACTCCCCACATCAATTCAAAATATTTTCTGTAACCTTTAGTAATCTCTTTATCGTTTATAACAATCACTTTCGGCTCTTTTGACCAATGAATTATCGCAGTCTTATCTCCATAAATATTAATGGCAACAGGACTCGCATATTTCTTCGGCAAATACCTAATCTTCGCCTTCTTAATCCGAGACAAATTCCGAGAAACGGTAATCACGCGGGTATCAATTTTCCTCCGTATTCTTTTCTTATCATACCAATTAAAATAATACTTCAAAACATCTGAAGCGGATTCATAAGCTCCCAAAATCAAAATCTCTTTTTCATCTAATTGGCTTTCAAAAACCGCCTTCAAAGCTTTGTGCCCCTTATAAAAAAGTGTCTCTTCCTTATTTTTTTTCGAATTATATTTCTCTTTCAAAGAATCTACAACCGGAATCAGAGAGTTTTCTTTTTCTCTAACCAACTCAATTATCCTTTTGGGGTCAGAAGCGCTAAAAATTCTCCGGTTATTTTTTAAAATATACCCTATAAGACCTTTTTTAATCAACATCTCGGTAACATCATAAACAGTTCTCCTATGAAGTCCAGATTTTCTAGCAATCTGCCCAGCAAGACTAGGGCCTAAATCGAGCAAGGCTAAATAAATTTTTTCTTCATTTCCTGTCAATCCTGCTAATTTCAACCCATCCATAAAATAAAATAGCCAAAGAACATATTTATACTTTGTGGTGAAGTTTATCACCTCATAAATCTATCTACTAAATTTCTTATATAATTCTAACTAAATAGGAGAAAAACAAAATGACAGAAACAGAAAGTGCATTAATTCGTTTAATCGCAACAGATAGACTCCATATACCAATATCGAGTATAAGCGGGAAGTTAAAGCGTGCAAAACCAAAATTAGTTGAAGCTGTGGATTTTCCAGGAAAAACATTTGAAGGCGATAGAGCTTATGCCAGAATAGAAAATAGTAATACTATGAAGGCAAAGGGAATGAGGGCAGGAGTAGAAGCCTTTTCAGAAGCACATCCAAAATATGGAGCAATCCTCCAAGAAATGATTGCAGAAGAGAGAGAAGTTAGAAAAAGCACATTATATTTTGGGATGTATGAAGGCACAAGACTCTCATCTAATGATTATATGGGTGTAATGACAAATCTCGGATTCACCCCAGAAAGAGCAGAAATGCTTTATGGAGAATTAATGAAAGTCAGTAGAAACATGACTAGAAAGCGAGATGAAGTGGAAAGGGATATTCTAATCAACCAACATTTCTAATCCCAAAAAATTTATTTATTTTATTTTTTTAAAAAAAATGCGCGAGCCGGGATTCGAACCCGGGTCACAACGTTGGCAACGTCATATTCTGCCACTAAACTACCCACGCATGTTTTTTGTATGTTGCAGGGGTTCTCGAACCCCGAGCGTTTAGGTCTTGAACTATTTTTGTATCTTCAAGACCTGGGCGCGAGTTTGGTCACAACGTTGGCAACGTCATATTCTGCCACTAAACTACCCGCGCATAATTCTATTCTGAAACCCACTTATTTAAAACTTTTCAAATCACAAGTATTAAATAAGTTCCACCCTTATTCAAACTGAGGTGAACATGGAGATAATAAAAGCAAGTGGGGGGAGAGTTTCCTTCAAAAAAAAGAAAATTGAAAGAAGTGTAATCAGAGCAGGGGCTTCTAAAGATTTAGCAAAAAACATAGCCAACCAAGTAGAAAAGAAAATTCACAAAGAAGATAACACTAAAAGAATTTTAAATCTTACTTTAAAATCTCTAAAGAAAAGACCAGAAATAGCAGCCAGATATGACCTCAAAAGAGCAATAATGAGTCTCGGTCCAAGTGGCTTTCCATTCGAAGAATTCTTCTCACAAGTTCTAAAACATTATGGTTACAAAACACAAGTAGGGGCCCATATTAAAGGAAAAGTTATAACTCAAGAAATCGATATTATAGCTGAAAAGAAACTAAAACACATGATTGAAGCAAAGTACCACAATTCTGCAGGGATTCACACAGATACAAAGGTCGCAATGTACACCTACGCAAGATTTTTAGATATCAAATCAAACCCAAAACAAAAATTCAATAGTGCATGGTTAGTTACTAACACAAGATGCACATCTCAAGCACTAAGATACGCCAAAGGAATTAATTTAAAAGTAATTGGTTGGAGTTACCCAAAAAAAGGAAACCTCCAAGAGCTAATTGAAAATGAAGGGCTCTACCCTGTAACAATTTTCAAAGGAATCTCAAAGAAAATAAAGGAGCACCTCTTCAGAGCAAAAATTGTTCTAGCAAAAGATTTAGCAAACCATAGTACAAAAGAACTCCTACAAAAGACAAACCTAGATAAAAAAACATTAGAAAGAATTCTCAAAGAAGCAAAACAGATTTGTGAAGGCAGAGGCTAATAACAAAAACCTTTTAACCATTCTACTCTATTTCATTCCATGAAAAACATTCGCCAACCAATCGTGACCGTAGCAGGACATGTAGACCATGGAAAAACAAGTATCTTGGACAAGATTAGGGGAACCTCTATTCAAGAAGGAGAAGAGGGAGGTATTACACAAAAAATTTCTTTTACCACTCTCCCAAAAGAGAATATTCAGTCCCGTGCCGGAGAAGTCTTAGATAGTTTCAAAATTCCGGTAGAAATTCCAGGATTATTATTTATTGATACTCCAGGGCACGCAGCATTCACAAATCTTAGAAAAAGGGGAGGTTCCTTAGCAGACATGGCAGTTTTAGTAATTGACATTAATGATGGAATAAAGCCGCAAACAATGGAAGTTCTACAAATTCTAAAAGCAAACAAAACTCCTTTCTTAATCGCCTTAAACAAAATCGACAATATCTCAGGATGGAAAGAAGGGGAGCAAATAGAATCTCAAGCAACAAATGTAAGAGAAAATTTTGAAGAAAAATTCTATACTCTAATGGGAGCCCTACATTCTCACGGATTCACAGCAGAACTCTATTCCAAAATATCAGACTTCACAAAAAGTATTGCAATAGTTCCTTGCTCAGCCCAAACAGGTGAAGGGATTTCAGAGATTCTTGCAATGCTAACTGCCCTATCACAAAAATTCCTAAAAGAAAGAATAGTAATAAAAGATAAAGGAAAGGGGGTAGTCCTCGAAGTAAAAAAAGACAAAACTGCAAACTATCTTGAATGTATTCTCTATGATGGAAAGCTCTCTATAAAAGACGAAATCGCAATAGCATCTCTGGAAGAGAGGCCAATTGTTACAAAAATAAGAAGTATGAGGGAAGCTCAACCACTTAACAAAGGGTTCAAAACAAAAGAAGAAGTAGTTGCAGCATCTGGACTTCAATTACAAATAGTCTCAAAAGAAGAAATCCTTCCAGGAGTGCCTTTTCAAATAATCAATAATAATTTAGAAGAGGTAGAAAAGGAATTCTCTGAAGAACTTTCAGAAGAAATCTCTACAGACCTAACTGGAATCGTAGTAAAAGCAGACTCCCTTGGAAGCCTCGAAGCCCTCTTAGTCCTTCTCAAACAAAAACAAATAAGAGTCCTAAAAGCAGGGATAGGGCCAATCACTAAAAAAGATATTTATACTTCCAACGCATTACCAGAGGAAGACAAAATATTATTAGGTTTTAATGTAAATCTTGCAGAAGATACTGATGTAGAAGAGTTAAAAAATATAAAGGTAATCACTCACCCTGTAGTCTACAAATTAATCGAAAGCTTTGAAGAATGGAAATCTGAAAAATTAAGGGAAATTGAAAAGGGGAAATTATCTGAACTTCCAAAAATAGCAAAAATTACAATTTTAGATTTTGTTTTTAGGAATTCGAGTCCTGCAGTTTTTGGAGTAGAAGTAAATGGGGGGATTTTGAAAAAGGGGGAGAGGTTCATAAATAAGATGGATGAAAAAATTGGACAGATAAAAGAGATACAAGAGGAGAAAAACAATGTCCAAGAAGCTGTAAATGGAAAAGAGGTAGCAATCTCAGTCCCAGGGGTCAATTTTGAAAGACAGTTAGAAGTGGGAGAATCTCTATACACAAACCTCTCCGAAACAGAATTTAGAAAATTCAAACATCACAAAGACCTTCTAACCTCCGAAGAAAAATCAATATTGCAAGAAATAGCTGTAATCAAAAGAAGAACCAACAATACTTGGGGGATTTAATATACCTACCCAATCACGAGTATCTTTTTATACCATAAATTCTTAATTAAAAAATGCCAGAAGAAAATATAAGACCTTGGGGAAGATATGACATCGTTGGAAAAACAAAAGTCATTAGTGTGAATCCAAATGAAGGATTTAGCCTTCAATACCATCAAAGAAGGGATGAATTCTGGAGAGTTTTAAGTGGATCTGGAAGAGTAACTATTGGAGAAGAAACCTATGACGCTAAAGAAGGCGATGCTTACCAAATTCCAAAAGGAACAATCCATAGAATGGAAGCAGGGCCTGAAGGAATAAGCTTTTTAGAAATTGCAACTGGAAATGTAGATGAAGATGACATAGTCAGACTTGAAGATAAGTATGGAAGAAAGAGTCCAAACAACAACAATTCTTAAATACTCAAAAAAGTTTTTCAACAAATGAAAAGGCTGGTGATAGACACAGAAACAACAGGGCTTTCTCCACACCATAATAAAATTTTAACGGTGGGGATGCTCCTCATTGATGTAACAAACAAGCACCTAGATATCCTAGATAAAAATCACATATTCATAAAACATGAAAATTACAATGCAAATCCAGATTCTCTTAAGGTAAATAAAATAGATTTGGACAAACACCATGAAATCGCAGTTCATCCACAAATCGCATGCGAACAAATCAACACCTTCGTAGAAAAAAACACGCTCCACGAAACTCCTCTTCTAGGACACAATATCCAATTCGATAAGGGATTTTTAAGCTCACTTTTCAGTCAAGGAGATTCTATATCTTCCTTACATCATGAATCCATTGATACAATGTATCTCTGGAGACGACTACAATCTCTCGGGAGTATTCCAACACATCTGAGAGCAACACTCCAATCATTAGCAGGATTCTTCGAAGTAGATTATTCAAAAGCTCATGATGCCCTAGCCGATTGCCACATCACCGCAAAAGTCTATCATAAAATGCTTGGAATAAAAAAATAGTCAATTAATGAACTCACAAGTAACTATCAAATTTAATATTATGGCAGGTATAACCATTGGGATTTTTTACTAGATAATTTTGATGATAATCTTCAGCCAAATAAAACTTCTTAAATTTTTCAAGTGTTGTAACAACTAATCCACTCCATCTCTTTGATTTATTAACAATCTCAATAAATTTTTCTGCTTGTTTTTTTTCATCATCACTTTGATAAAAAATTGCAGAACGGTATGAATCGCCAATATCATTTCCTTGTTGATTTAGTGTAGAAGGGTTATGAATTCTAAAAAAGAAATCTAATAATCTCTTAAATGAAATAACTTTAGGGTCATAAATAACCTCTATAGCCTCTGAATGCCCTGGATGATTCTCATAGTTTGGATTTTCATTTTCTCCACCTGTATATCCAACATTTGTATCTTCCACTCCTTTTTGCTTTCTAAAAAGTTCTTCCATCCCCCAAAAACAACCCCCTGAAAAATACGCCTTCTTAAAATTTTCTTTGACCATTTATTTTTCCTTCCTTTCCATTATGTTTCCAGGAATAAAATCTAAGGAAATAGAATTCACGCAATGCCTAACATTTTTTCGAGTTTGATTCTCCCCTTCAAAAACATGCCCTAAATGGCCCTTGCAGTTAGAACACATAATCTCAATCCGTTGCCCATCTCTATCTTTTTTTCTCTCAATCGCCCCGGGAATTTCATCGTCAAAACTTGGCCAACCGCATTTTGAAGAAAATTTATCCTCAGATTTATAAAGTTTAGAATTACATTGCTTACAAATATAGGTTCCAACTTTATTATGATTATTAAACCTCCCAGTTCCTGGAATCTCGGTACCCCCATCTAGGATTACTCTTTTTTCTTCTTTACTAAGAATATTATAATTTTTCATAATAACCTCTAAAAAGACAATTGTTAAATAAATATAAATCTTCCTAAAATAAAATAAATATGCTCAAAATTCTTAGCAAACGGAGTGCGACCGAATTTACATGAGATTGTCCTCAATTGAATCCCAACAAATAAACTTAAAAACCCACTCAAATACAAAATACCATGACATTTAAAATTAATGTGTCCCACAACGGAAAAACATATAAGACTGAAACAGAAGACGAAAAGTTAGTCGGACTCTCAATCAACGATAAGACAGACGGAAAAGAAGTCAATGAAGATTTGGCAGGTTACGAGCTAGAAATTACAGGAACTTCAGATAAAGCAGGATTCGCAGGAATGCCAAATATCGATGGACCTAATTTAAAAAAAGCACTTCTAGGATATGGAAGAGGGATGAAACAAAAGCCAAAAGGAGCAAGGGGTGGAAACACAAAACCAAAAGGACTAAGACTCAGGAAAACTGTCAGAGGAAAAGAAATCTCCCCATCCACTGTTCAGATTAACACAAAGGTCTTAAAAGAAGGAAATAAGAAATTCTCTGACCTTTTCGAAAAGCCAAAAGAAACAGAAGCCCCAGCAGAAGAATCTAAAAGTGAATAGTTCCCAAACAAATCTTTAAAAACTCCGTCAACCTACTCAAACAATGGGTGTGTCAGATATTATGAATAGTCTAACAGGATTTCTCACAGGAGAGACCAACACTATGTTCACGCTTCTCTTCTTCACAGCAATAATCGTCCTCTATTCTGTCTTCGTATATTACTTCTATCAATTCCTAGCGAAAAAAAATATCATCGAACTAAATCTTAACCAATATAACACTTACAGCAACCCTGCCTTCGTAAAATTCTTCGCAGTAGTCTTCTATATATTAGAATACATAGTCTTTCTTCCAGTTGTAACATTCTTTTGGTTTACAATTCTCGCAATCCTAATCCTAATACTTGCAGAAGGAGTAAGTATAAATTCTGTCCTCCTAATTACAACAGCCCTCGTAGCTTCAGTCAGAGCAACTTCGTATGTCAGTCAAAACCTCTCAAGAGATTTAGCAAAAATGATTCCTTTCACACTACTAGCAATTGCAATAACAAAACCAGGGTTTTTTGAAATCTCTTCCCTTATTGCAAGAATCTCCGAGGTTCCAGCCCTTTTCACAAATGTTCCATTCTATCTTCTATTCATAGTCTCCATTGAATTAATAATGAGGATAGTAGATTTCGCAAATGGAGTTTTCAGCGCAGAAGCAGCAGAAGAAAGCTCAGAGAATAATTCTGAAGAGTAAATCAACAAAACTCTCTTTCTTCCAAAAAAATCCCTTCCCAAACCTTAAAAACCCTTCCTCCTACCAAAATATATGACAGAAAAATTAGACATCTCTAAACTAGACACAATCAATTGTGGGATAGTTGGACATATAGACCATGGAAAAACAACTCTCCTCCAAAGACTTTCAGGAAAGTGGGCAGATACTCATTCAGAAGAATTGAAAAGAGGGATTACAATAAAATTAGGATATGCAGATGCAATTGTAAAAGAATCAAAAGGGGAATTTACTGTAGATAAAGATTCAAAAGGCAAACCATGTAGATACATAACTTTCGTAGACGCTCCGGGACATGAAATGTTGATGGCGACAATGCTCTCAGGGGCGGCAATCATGGACGCGGCAATTCTAGTCGTCGCAGCAAATGAAGGAATAAAACCTCAAACACAAGAACACCTTGTAGCACTAAAAGCAAAAAACATCAAAAACGTAATAATCGTCCAAAACAAAATAGACCTAGTTTCAAAAGAAAAAGCAATAGAAAACTACAAAGCAATAAAGGAATTTGTAAAAGGAACAATCGCAGAAAATTCACCAATAATCCCAATCTCTGCACAACAAGGGATAAACCTTGACAAAGTCCTTGAAGAATTATGTAAGATTGAAATTTCAAAAAAAGATGAAAAAGAAAAGCCAATTTTTTTCATAGCTAGAAGTTTTGATATTAATAAACCTGGAACAAAAATAGAAAAGTTGCATGGAGGAGTTCTTGGAGGAGCATTAAAAAAAGGAATCTTAAAAATCGGAGATACTATCGAAATAAAACCCGGGTATTCTTATCAAAAACAAAACCAATACCATTACCAAACTGTTAAATCCAAAATAGTCTCAATGCAGAAAGGGGATTATCAAATAACAGAGGCAACACCTGGAGGAAGCCTAGCAATTGAAACGGAACTTGATCCAGGATTAACAAAGGCAGATGCACTATCTGGGGGAATAGCTTCAATAGAAGGAAATCTCCCAGAAATAACTGAAGAAATCAAAATAAATTTCACACTATTCGAAGAAGTTCTTGGAACCGGAAAACATGAAGTAGTTCAAGAATTAAAAATGAATGAAATGTTAATGTTAAGTATGAATACTTCAATTACGGTTGGACAGATTACAAAGATAGAAAAAAATTCTATAACGCTAAAATTAAAAATACCAGTAGTTCCATTGAAAGGAGAATCTATAGGGATGGCGCGAAACCTAAACGGCCACTGGAGACTAATCGGTTTTGGCTCAATTGAATAACCATCAAATATATTTATATAACCAAAAAACATTAATCACTTATGGAAAGAGGTATAAAAAATAAACAGATAGTTCCAAAAACTAATCCTATAAACAAACCTATTCAAAAACCTAAAACCTCGGTTACTTCAAAGACAATTGTAAAAAAACCAGTAGCTCAAACAAAAAATCAAACTCAGGGGTTAATACCTAAACAAAATCCAAAAAAACCAATAGGTTACAGATATGTCGGTGGAGAATCTTTCGCACAGATGATTAGAAAATCAATTCCAAAAGAAATGATTCCCACAAATCTCACAGGAAAAATCTTAGGTTTCGTTTTTTTGGCGGTTGTAATAATCTCTCTATTCCAATTCCCAATAGGTCAATTCTTAAAGGGAGATATAAGTGTGAGTATCAAGGTAGGTCTTCCAAGAGTCTTCTTAGAGTTCAGCCTATCTGACCCTTCAAAAAATCCAATAAAAATCTGGAACTTAGCCTTGGACCTCTTCTTCTATATTTTGATAGCTTACACAATTGAAGTTATAATTAACATAGTTAAAGGTACTTCGTTATTTACTTCAAATAAGGATTTGAGGAAACTTCCAAAGACTTTCAAAAACAGAAAAGAAACCATTGCAGAGAAAGTTACAAAAGAAGTTTTCAAAAAAGAAGTTAAGCCTAAACCTGCAACAAAAAATCCCTCTCAAAAAACAATAGTGAAAAAAGCTACACCAATAAGAAGACCAACACCCTCTATGAAAAAAGTTTAATCTCTAAAAATAATTCTCCTATTCAACAATCCCATCATCCAGAGGAACTCTTGTTATATCGCTAACCTTATCTCCAGATTTCAAATTAATAACCCTCACACCTTGTGTCGCTCGACCCATAATCCGAATATTCTTAACTGGGGTCCGAATCACAATTCCCTTCTCTGTCGACATAATAATGTTATCTGTATTTGTAACAGACCTCGAAGTCACAATTTTCCCAGTCTTTTCAGTCACTTTCATATTAATAACACCTTTTCCGGCACGGCCAGTTAGCCTATAATCTTCAATCTCACTCCGCTTACCATAACCATTTCGAGTAATTGTTAACATAGAAAATTTATCTCGCCCTTCTTCAGGCAAAACTTCAACAGAAACGACCTTATCATCTCCGACCAACTTAATTCCGGCAACACCATAGGATGCTCTTCCCATTGACCTAACCTCATCACTATTAAATCGAATAGCTTGTCCATTTCTAGAAACCAAAAGAACTTCTTGATGTTCTTTCAATGGCTTGACTCCTATCAATGTATCCCCAGTCTCCACAACCTTAATAGCTTTAATTCCGCCCTTCCGAGGATTACTAAATTGAGACAACTCAATCTTCTTAACAACTCCTTTCATAGTCACCATCATCAAAAAATCTTTAAATTCCTTAACAGCCAAAACAGAAGTTACCTTCTCATCCTTCAAGGAAAGCAGATTAATAATCGCCTTACCTTTAGAACTCTTAGCCGACGCAGGAATTTCATAAGCCTTTAACCAATGAACTTTCCCCTTATCTGTAAAGAACAACATATAATCGTGAGTCGAACAAGTCAAAACCTCTTTGACAAAATCACTCTCAGTCAAATCTGAACCAATAACTCCTTTTCCGCCTCTCTTTTGCTCCCTATATTGCTCCAAATCAATTCTCTTAATATAGCCTTTCTCTGTAATAGTCACAACAACATCTTTCTTATCTACAATATCTTTCTCTTCTAGTTCCTGAACTCTGCCAACAACCTTTGTCTTCCGATTATCTCCATAGTTTTCCTTCAATTCTTTCAAGTCATGTTTAATAATCTTCAAAATCTCATTCTCATCTCCAAGAATCTTATTAAGCTTTTCAATCAAAGTTTTCAAATCTCCTTCTTCCTTTTGGAGCTTTTCAAATTCTAAGGAAGTAATCTGATGTAACCTCATTTCTAGAATAGCTTCGGTTTGTTTATCTGTAAGCTTAAATTTAGTTTTTAAACCACTAGCTGCATCTGCCTTAGATTTCGAAGCCCTAATCAATTTAACAACTGCATCTATATTCGACTGAGCAACTAAAAGCCCCTCGACTATATGTAATCTTTTCTCGGCCTTAGCCAAATCAAATTCCTTAGTCTTTCTAACAACTCCCTGCCTATGTCCGACATAAACTTTGATATATTCCCTAAGGTTCAAGAGCCTTGGAACCCGATTCACCAGGGCCAACATATTGACATTAAAACTAACCCGAAGGTTCGTAAACTTATACATTCTATTCAGAGTAAATTTAGGCTCTGTTCCTTTCCGAAGCTCAATAACAATCCTAACACTCCCTTTAGAAGATTCGTCACGGATATCTGAAATGTCTGGGAGTTTCTTATCACGAACAAGAATAGCAATCTGTTCTACTAAATTAGACTTATTAACTTGATAGGGAATCTCTGTAATAATAATCTTCGCCTTACCTGAAGCTTTCTTAGGTTCTTCAATAGTAGTCTTTCCATCAATAATCAATTTACCTTTTCCCTCAGTATAAATTCTCCTTAACTCCCCACTAACCATTCCTCCTGTTGGAAAATCTGGTGCCTTAATAGCACTAATAAGTTCTTTATCTTCACATTCAGGATTCTCCAAATAAGTCATAATAGCATCACAAGTATTATTCAAATTATGTGGAGGAATATTTGTAGCCATTCCCACTGCAATTCCACTTCCACCGTTCAATAACAAGTTTGGAAGTTTTCCAGGCATAACAACTGGCTCGCTCAAACTATTATCAAAATTATTTATCATCTCAACAGTCTTCTTATCAATATCCAAAAGTAGTTCGTCACTAATCTTCTCCATCTTAGCCTCAGTATATCTCGACGCAGCAGCATTGTCACCATCCATAGAACCAAAATTACCTTGGCCAATAACAAGAGGATACCTCAATGAAAAGGGTTGTGCCATTCGAACCATAGAATCATAAATCGCCATATCGCCATGAGGATGATACTTCCCCATTGTATCTCCAACAATCCTTGCAGATTTTTTAGTCTGTTTATTATGATGAATCCCCATCTCATTCATCGCCCAAAGAATTCTTCTATGGACTGGTTTCAAACCATCTTCTGCTGATGGCAAAGCACGCGCTACAATCACCGACATAGCATAATTCAAATAAGCCTCTCTCATCTCAGTTGAAATCTCTGCGTCAATTAACTCCTTAGCCTTAACACTTTCTCTAAGCTCTTCCCTCTTTTTCTGGAATTCGCCAGCCTCTTCAACTGCGTCATCCCTATTCCCAATATCTTTTACCCCTCCATTCTCAATTACTTCCCCTGTGGGTGCCATATTATTTTTTTCCTCCTTTTGTTTTAGCTTTTTTAACTACTTTCTTTTTACTTTTCATTTTCATCTCCAATTCCTTTTCAGTAATATGCAAAACAGGAAAACTTGGCATCTCAAAAGAACAATCCTTACATCTCATCTTCGGAGCCATCCCAAGCCAACTACTAAGACCAAAAACATACTTCACATTAAAACTCCTGCACGAAGGACAAAATTTCGCAGTTATCTTTTTATCTTTCATTACAAATCAACCTCTGCCTTATCGGCATTTTCTTCAATAAATTGTTTTCTCGGAGCAACAACATCTCCCATCAATAAGGAAAAGGTCTCATCAGCTTCAACTGCATCCTCAATAGAAACTTGCTTCAACCTACGAGTCTTAGGATTCATTGTAGTATCCCATAATTGCTCATCATTCATCTCCCCAAGTCCCTTAAACCGACTAACTTCTCCCTTACCTCCAAGGTCATCCATTTTCTTTTTCAATTCTTCAGCAGAATAAACATAATGGTCCTTCGTCCCTTTCTTAATTTTAAAGAAGGGGGCCACTGCAACAAAAATATGTCCTGCTTCAATTAATTGAGGAGTATATCTGAAAAACAAGGTCAACAAAAGTGCCTTAATATGTTGCCCATCAACATCCGCATCTGTCATAATAATAATCTTATTATATCTCAGTTTTTCAATGTCAAATGACTCCCCCACACTTGTCCCCATAGCTGTAATCAAATTTGAAATTTGTTCTGAACCAAGAGCCTTCGCAGGATTAGATTTCTCAACATTCAAAACTTTCCCACGCAATGGTAAAATTGCCTGAGTCTCTCGGTCCCGTCCCCCCTTAGCAGTTCCTCCAGCAGAATCTCCCTCAACAACATAAAGTTCTGTCAACTCTTTCTTACGACTTGAACAATCCGCTAACTTTCCTGGAAGACCACTTCCTACACTAAGAGCATTTTTCCGACGAACCAAGTCCTTAGCTTTCTTTGCGGCCTCTCGAGCCTTTAAAGCGGCAGTCGCCTTAATAAGAATTGATTTAGCAATCGAAGGATTCTCTTCCAAAAAATCATTCAATGCAGTAGTCGCCATAGAATCTACAATTCCTTTAATTTCTCCGTTCCCAAGCTTCGTCTTCGTCTGACCTTCAAATTGGGGGTCTTGCATTTTCAAAGAAATCACAGCAGTAATTCCTTCACGAACATCATCTCCTGTAAGTTTTTGTCCTTTTTTCAAAACCCCTTTCTTCGTTCCATAATCATTAATCACCCTAGTCAATGCGGACTTCAAGCCAGCAACATGGGTTCCCCCTTCAATTGTATTAATACTATTCACAAATCCTTGAATATTCTCATTAAAGGAATCGGAATACTGAATTGAAACTTCTGCAATCGTAGTTCCCTCTTCTTTCTTAAAATGTATGGGCTTAGTATGGATTGGCTTCCGAGTTTTATTCAACCACTTAACGAATTCAATCAACCCACCTTCATAATGGAATGTTTCACTCTTTTCTTTATCTCCCCTTAAATCTGTAAAAATAATTTTCAATCCAGCATTCAAAAAACAAGTTTCCCTAAATCGAGTAGCTAAAGTCTTATAATCAAAATCGATTGTTGTAAAAATTTTATGATCAGGATGAAATGTGACTTTTGTCCCATGCTCTTTTTTATCTGCCTTTCCAATAACTTTAACATCTGCCTTAGGGATCCCAATTTTATAACTTTGACTATAAATCTTTCCTCCTTTTCTAACTTCCACAACCATGTCCTTAGATAAAGCAGAAACAACAGAAATTCCTACTCCATGAAGACCTCCACTAACCGCATACGCCTTATTATCAAACTTCCCTCCTGCATGAAGTTTAGTAACAATAACTTCCATCGCAGGTTTCTTATAAACAGGATGCGGGTCAACTGGCATTCCCCTCCCATCATCCTGAACAGTCATAGAATTGTCTTTGTTAATTGTAATATTTATAGTCCCACAAATCCCTGCCATATGTTCATCAACGGAATTATCTACAACCTCATAGACCATATGATGAAGCCCATACTTATCAGTAGACCCAATATACATCCCAGGCCTTTTTCGAACAGCCTCTAGTCCTTCTAAAACAGTAATATCTTTTGCCGAATAATCTTTCGCCATTTTTAATACGTCCTCCAAAAAATGGAGAATGAAAATCTTTGATTTACTTTATTTGCCATGCAATTTTATCTCTTTTCATGACAAAAAAACAAAACTACTTTATAAACATTTGTGTCCAAAAATCAAGATTTATCGACGACAAATGAAAAACTATGTAAAAACTATTCAATAAAATCTTAAGCTAAATTCACTTCCCTTTCTTCGTCTTCAAAGCTTTCTTCCCAGTCTTCAAAGCCGCCTTTTCCTTCTTCCCAGATTCCTTAGCTTCCATCCGAGCCTTATAACTAGCATCCTTCTTAGCCTTTTCCGTCTTAACAACATCCGATTTCCTAATCCACTTCACCTTTTTATTCTGTCTTCCCATTTCACTATTCTTCCGACACTTTGAAGAACAATAATATCTTACAGAACCTTCTTTCTGAACTACTGTCGTTCCTCTTGGAAACTCATAATTATCCTTACAAAAAGAACAAACAGCCATTTTATTGAGAACCTCCACGCTTTATTTTTTTTCGGGCAGTCCTCGCCTCAATTTCAGTTTCTCTAAGCATCAGAATATCTCTTCTTTTAACAGGTCCACGAACATTTCTCCTCATAGATTTTCCACGATTTTTTCCTTGTAAAATTTTACATCTAACTTGGCTAATTTCTCCACGTGTTCCAGCTCTTCCAAGAATCTCTTCAACAATTGCTGGAACTGCACCTTCTTCAGTTAACTTCTCTGAGCCTCTTGACGCTCCTTGCTTCTTTTCCTGTTTTACTTGTGTCTTAGCCATTTTCTATTTCAGAGAAATTATTTGAAAAGGGTTCTCATGCCCTTTTGGTACCATCTTCTATAATGTAAAATCCAATTGGATTAATCAAGTTTTGCTTCGCCAGCTGTTATAACAGCAACAGCAGCAGTAGGCCTATTAATTCCTACACTAATCCCGAGTTTCTCCCTAGAATCTGCTTCAGCAAATTTGATACCTTTTTCATTACATAAAATAGGTAAGTGCTGTGTCAATTCTTTAGGATCAATGTCAGATGCAACAACAACGTATTTCGCTACTCCTCGTTCAACTGCCTTAGTAACTTCATTAACGCCCTTGTCAACTTTCCCAGTCTTTGCCGCTTTCTCAACAATATCATATACTGATTCCATTTTTGATTTTTTCGATTTAGTTCCAAGAAGTCCTCCTCAGAAACCGAAGGTTCCTTCATTGGTACAATCTAAGCGAAATTTCAATTTATAAAACTTTCGACAGGGAAAAATCTTCTAACAACCAGTCCCCATTAGCAAACAGCCCCATTAAGACAAGAAGTCTTCCTATAGGACTTTACCAACGGCAAAAAATCTCCTCCATTTGAAATATCCCCATTAGAATTATATGGAATTTGAGTATCTCCGATTCCGTCACCATCGGCATCTAACCCAGAATAACCAGACCAGAAATTCCCTCCAATGAAATGGCCTCTAATAATATTCTCTCCAGGAGTTTTAGTAACATTCCAAAAATTATTCCCGTCATCCCTAGCATTTCTTATGTTTCTAAAATAGTTATTATAAATGAGATTGTTTGAGGAAGCTGATAGGAATATTCCCCAATTAGTGTTTGATTTTATGGTGTTTGATTTTAGGATGTTATCTATAGAAGAGGTAATATAGATGCCACGATTAAGGTTTGAGTTGGCTATGTTAGAGGTTAGAATGTTGTTTGATGAGGAATAAATGGAGATGCCATCTTTCTTGTTGTAGTTGGCGATATTTGAGGTTAGAGTGTTATTTTGAGAACCAGAAAGAATGATGCCATCATAATAAACGCTTGAGTTGGCTATGTTAGAGGTTAGAATGTTGTTTGAGGAAGAAGAGATGGAAATACCATAAAATGAGTTTGAGTTGGCGGTGTTGCTTATTAGAGTATTATTGTTTGAAAAGGTGGAAAGCTGGATACCTATTAGATTATTTGAATTGGCAGTGTTGTTTGTTAGGATGTTGTTTGATGAGGAATCTATATTGATGCCATCATACTTGTTTGAATTAGCAATGTTGTTTGTGAGGATATTGTTTAGGGAGGTGAAAGAAATCCGTATGCCATAATTGTTTGAGTTGGCTATGTTAGAAGTTAGGATGTTGTTTGATGAGGTAGAAAGAGATATACCGTTTACTCCATTGAAGCTGAAAGTGTTGGAAGTTAAAGTGTTGTTTGAGGAGAAAATGATAATGCCTAGATTTTGGTTTGAGTTGGCAGTGTTGTTTGTGATGATGTTGTTGGTTGAAAGAGATGAAATCCAGATGCCATACTTGTTCGCGTTTGCGGTGTTGGAAGTTAAGATGTTGTTTAAAGTAGACTGGAGACCAATACCACTAATAAACCCCTGTATATTACAGTCCTTGATTTCTATATCATCATATCCATTGTTGGAGATACCCGTACCAAATCCTCCCTGTCCTAAAATATTAAAACCTCCACAATCCAATGTAATTCCAGAAGCCCCAATATCAATTCCATTAGAAGAACAATTCAGAAGATTAGAATCTAAAGTGGTATTGTTAATTATTTTATCTCCACAACTAACATGCGTAGCTGAGACAACATCAAAACTAACAAAAAATATGATGGCTAATAAAATCCAAACAAAAAACTTTTTATCCATATTCTAAAAGTAATTATGTGGGTTTAAAAATATTTACCTACTCCCTCCATAACAAACCATCCTTACAACCCAAGCCTACTTTCTTCTGCAATTTTCCGATTCATAAACTCAGGATTATATCTCTCCGCGAAAGTGTGTGGACAATTCGGACCACAATCAATTTCAGTAACTTCTCCGGTCCACCTATCATAAATAGCAGTCTTCATAGGACCAATTTGAGAATGATATACTTGTTCTACTTCTCTCAAGAAATTTTTTTTATTTTCTCCAGGAGTTGAATAATAAACAATGGTATCTAAAACTCCTAATTGGTCCTTAGAAGGGAAAACTTCAGAGATTTCATTAGCAACGCTAAGGTAAGCAATATTTCTACTAGGATTTTTATCTATAAATCTCTCTAACTCAGAAACTTCTGGAGAAATACAACTAATAGACCCTGCAAGAAGGAGTGCCAATGAAAACTTCGAATCCATTCTAAATAAGAAAAAAACGTTTTTTAAAAATGTTTTGTAGTTTTTGATTATAATCAGAATATTAAAATCCTGCATTAAAAAACCAAAACATTGCCCTTAATGAAAAATAATTCATTTCCACTTAACATTTACTTCATCAGTCCTTTCTCTCGGAGCAATATCAACTTCATCTAAATCCTTAGTACCATAACCATTCTTATACATCTTCAATCCAAGATATCCAATCATCGCAGCATTATCAACTAACAAAGGTCTTGGAGGACAAAAAAACCGAGCCCCTCTCTCCTCACACATTATCTTGCACATCTCCTTTAAACGAGAATTACAAGCAACGCCTCCTCCAAGTAAAAGCTCTTTTTTCCCAGTATGAGCAAGTGCCCTCTCACTAGCTTCAACTAACATAGCAAAAACCGTCTCCTGCATAGAATAGGATAGTTCTTCTATTTTTTTTCCTTTATCCAAAAGCGTCTTCAATTTAGTCTGCAATCCTGAAAAAGCAACATCCATTCCTTTTATTGAATAAGGTAGCTCTAAAAGGTCTCCTTTAAAACTACTCGCAAGTTTTTCTACCTTTGGACCTCCAGGAAATCCAAGCCCTGCAAATCGAGCAAAAGTATCGATAAAATTCCCAACCCCCAAATCAAGAGTCTCTCCAAAAACCCTATACTTCCCAGACTCATAAGCAATAACCTGGGTATTAGCTCCAGAAGCATAAAGCATCACAGGATCTTTTGCCCCTGTTGTCTCACCGATTTCTAAATGTGCTATGCAATGATTAACACAAACTATAGGTACTTCTAATTTTTTTGATAATTTTTTTGCAAAGGCCATCCCCTCTAATAAACAAGGAGCCAAACCTGGAGAGTTTGAAAGAGCAATTACTTCAATTTCATCCTCTTTTATATTTGCTTTAGACAATGCTTCTTTGTAGACTTTTGGAGCATTCTCTTTATGATGCTTTCTAACTTCTATTGGAATCATTCCTCCTGTTTTAGTAGTATAACTATCATTAACATTAGACAAAATCTTTCCTTCAAAATCCAAAACAGCACAACCAAAGGTATGTGCAGTAGTCTCAATTCCTAAGAGATATTTCATAAAATAAAAAACAAATCACAATTTAAAAGAATTTCCCACAAACTTATAAATACCCCGTTCCCTTTTTTCTTCCATGATAGACGAAAAAGAAAAAAAGATGCTTGATTTAATCAAATTGGTCTCTCCAGGAACACCTTTAAGAAATGTAATCAATGATATTCTAAGGTCAGGCCTTGGAGCAATGATTATTTTTGATTCTCAAGAACTTCAGTCAAAAAAAATATTTGAGGGAGGATTTAAGATAAATTCAAGATTTACTTCCGAAAAATTATTTGAACTATGTAAAATGGATGGAGCAATAATTTTATCTCCAGATTTAAAAAGAATTCTCTATGCAAATGTAGTAATGGACCCTGATAGTTCTATCCATACCTCTGAAACAGGAACTAGACACAAAGCATCTGAGAGAACCGCAAAACAAGCAGATACTTTTGTAATTGCAGTTTCTGAAAGAAAAAAGAAAACTACTCTCTATCATGGCTCATCGAAATATTACCTAAAAACCACCGACGAATTATTAAGAAATACGAGTGCCACAATAAATATTTTAGAAAAACAAAGAGAAAGTCTTGAAGAATCTAAAAGTAACTTAAATATTTTAGAAATGTCAGAATTAGTCTCTGTAAATGATGTTTGTAAGGTAATCCAGAGGGCTGAAATGATTATGAAAACTTCTGAGTTTGTCAAGAGAAATTTTACAGAATTAGGAAAGGAGGGGAATGTAATGCATATGAGATTCAGGGAATTAGTAAGAGGTGTAGAAAAAACAATAGAAGGAATTCTAAGAGATTATTCCATACTAACGCTAAAAAAATCAAAAAATATTCTTTCAAATATCACCTTTGAAGGATTGTTAGACCTCGAATCAATTGCAAGATTAACTCTTGAAAAAAGTCTCGAGGAGAGCATCCATCCAAGAGGGTATAGATTCTTATCACATTTGACAATTTCAAAAAAAGAAATATCTCAGATAGTAAATCAATTCAAAGATATAAAGCACATCTTAGAGGCTGATTCAGTCCTATTTGAACCAATTCTAAAAAATAGAGCAAAAATAATCATAGAAGAAATAATCAATCTTCGAGAACAAATTCTTAATGGGAAGGTAGTTTGTTAATGATTTCTCAAAATAAGTTGGAAGAACTAAGGGAGAATTTAGAAAATTCCCAAAACCCTTTATTTTTCTTTGACAACGATACTGACGGATTATGCGCCTTCCTAATTCTTCGAAGAGCACTTGGTAGAGGTAGAGGAGTCGCTATAAAATCATTCCCAGATTTAAAAGACCAATATTTGAGAAAAATTGATGAACTAAATCCAGATACAATAATAGTCCTCGATAAAGCAGAAATTAGTGAAGAATTCCTAAAAGGAACAGAAGAGAGAAACCTTCCAGTAATCTGGATAGACCATCATCATACAAATACTCCAAAAAAATTAATTGAAAAAACAAATTATTACAATTCCTTACCTGAAGCAGAACCAACAACCTACATTGCCCAAAAAGTTTTTAACAGAAAAGAGGACAGGTGGCTAGCAATGATTGGGTGTATCGGAGATGTATACATGCCAGAATTCGCACAAGATTTTGAAAAAGAATCTCCAGAACTTTTCAATTCTAAACTCTCTCCATTTGAAGCACTCCATTCAACAGAAATTGGAAAGATGGTCTTAATGTTAAACTTTGGATTAATGGATTCGATAACTAATGTTGTAAATCTCCAAAAATATCTATTTAAGGCCAAAAACGCATACGACCTCCTAGAAGAAAATAAGTATACCAAACAATTCCACAAAAGATACAATGAGCTAAACGAATTTTATAAAAAACAAATTGGAAAGGCTGAAGAAAACTTAGATAATTCAAAAGTTTTACTTTTTTCTTATTCTGGAAACACAAGCATGTCTTCCCAGATATCTAATAGACTTATGTTCAACCACCCAGATAAACTAATTATTGTAGCCTTCAAAAGACCCGAGAAGGTAAACATCTCCATTCGTGGTCCTAAAGCCCTCAAAATAACCAAAGAACTCATAAAAGATATTGAAGGTGCGACAGGCGGAGGTCACAATGAAGCAACTGGTGCCATGGTTCCAATTGATAGTTGGGATAAGTTTCGAGAAAGAATTAGAGAACTCAATGAATTATAAACCTCTCTACAACAACAATTCTTAAATAAACCCCATTCTTAAAAACAATATGCCAAGAAGAAAGACGACTCAAGAACATAGAAAAGATGAAGCACAAATAAGAGCTAACCAAGAAAGAAATCCGTCATTAAAATTAGGTCTTGGAGATTTAATACATAGAGCTAATGAATTATATCACCAAAATAACCATGTGGTTCTTCCAGAAGAAAGAGTTCCAGAAGAAAGTCTACCAATCTATCAAGAATATCAGAAGATAATTACCGAGCTCAACAGAAGAGGTTCTGAATATGAAGAAGTAGATATTATTGCTAGAAAAAATGGACAAAGAAGGCTATGCTAAATTCTTAAATTATTTAATCAAATCCCTTAAAAACCATTTTTCTTTTCTAAAAATATGACTTACACAAGAGTAATCCCAATTTACTA
>Ga0114932_10001266_pt1 | contig 28954 bp, 23 predicted proteins | sample 2SBtaG_2_FD_87286 | JGI IMG/M metagenome (GOLD analysis project Ga0114932, IMG submission 87286) | Deep subsurface microbial communities from Kolumbo volcano to uncover new lineages of life (NeLLi) - 2SBTROV12_ACTIVE470 metaG | ecosystem: Environmental > Aquatic > Marine > Volcanic ...
GCAGCGTGCCGTCGATGTCGTAGAGCACCAAGGTCATCGGTACACCCCGTCCAGCAGATCGAGCACCACCCCCGGGACGAGGTGCGCGACGCTCTCCCCCGCTCTCAGGGCGCGCCGCACCTCGGTCGACGACACCGGCGGAAACGAGGGCGCGCCGGGCACCTCTTCGTAGCCCACACGTCCGACCACCACGGGAACAAAGCGCTCCTCGATGAGATCCCAGCGGTGCCACGCGTCGGTCTGCTCGAGCACGTCGGATCCGATGACGAGGCGGAAGCTGTGCTCCGGGTGCGCCCGCGCGAGTGCCTCGAGGGTGTGGATGGTGTAGCTGGGCCGCTCGAGCCGCTCCTCCACCCGGTCCACACGCACGTGGGGACCGAGGCTTCGAGCCATCGCCTCGCACAGCGCGACCCGGGTGTCGAAGGGCGCGAGGTCCTTCTCGAAGGCGTGTTGGTAGGTGGGCACCAGCCAGACCTCGTCCACGCGACGGGTCCAACCGAGCCAGGCCGCGACCATCGCGTGCCCCACATGGGGCGGGTCGAAGCTCCCACCGTAGACAGCGACGCGCATGGGCCTCCGGGAGACGCCCTAACCGGTGCGGGATACCCTCTGGCGTCGAGGTAGGAGCCCTTTGCACGACCTGCGCCCCATCGGTGTGTTCGACTCGGGCGTGGGCGGCCTCACCGTGCTGGCCGCGCTCCGCCGCGCGCTCCCGGCGGAAGACCTGCTCTACCTCGGGGACACGGCGCGCGTACCGTACGGCACCCGCTCGGCCACCACGGTGGAGCGCTACGCCCTGAGGGTCGCGTCCCACCTCTACGAAGACGGCATCAAGGCGCTCGTGGTGGCCTGCAACACCGCCACCACCCACGCTCTGCCCGCCCTCACGGCCGCTGGGCGTCGCGCCGGTGTCCCCGTGCTGGGGGTCATCGAGCCAGGCGTCGCGGAAGCGCTGAGGCGCACCCGTTCCGGTCGTGTGGCCGTGCTGGGCACTGAAGGAACCATCCGCGGCGGCCGCTACCAGGCGCTGCTGGCACCCCACGTGCGCGAGGTCCAAGCGCGCGCTTGCGGACTCTTCGTGGGCCTCGCGGAAGAAGGCTGGACCGACGGCGAGGTCGCGCGGCTCGTCGCCGAGCGGTACCTCGCGCCCCTCCGCGATGGGCCCGACACGGTCATCCTCGGCTGCACCCACTACCCGCTCTTGCGCGGCGTGATCGAAGCGGCGCTTCCGGGAGTCGCCATCGTCGACTCGGCCGAGAGCACCGCCGTCGCCACGCGCGAACGCCTGGCCGAAGCGGGCCTGCTGCGCCAGGCCGGAACCGGCCGGAGCCGCTTCCTGGTCACCGACAACGTGGAGCGGTTCCAGCACGCCGGGCGCCGGTTCCTCGGGGTCGTTCCGAAGCCGGTCGCCCTCGTGGACCTCGACACACCCACTGGCGTGTTCGGGGGTGCCGCCTGATCCGGCTCTACCACGTGCACAAGAACTACGGCGAGAACGACGCGCTCATCGACGTCGACCTCCGGGTGGCCAAGGGCGAGTTCGTCTACGTCACCGGTCCCTCGGGCGCCGGGAAGTCCACGCTGTTGAAGCTGCTCTATGGCGCCGAGCACCCCACTGGCGGGAAGCTGCTGGTCGGCGGCGTCGACGCGTCCAAGCTCAGCCAGCGCCAGCTACCCTTCCTGCGCCGGAACGTGGGCGTGGTGTTCCAGGACTTCAAGCTCATCCAGCGCAGGACCGTGCTCGACAACGTCGGGCTCTCGCTCGAGGTGCTCGGCATGGCCCGCTCCGAGATCGACCGCCGGGTGCGCGCGGTGTTGGGCGTGGTCGGTCTGCGTGGCAAGGAGAAGCGCTACCCGACGCAGCTCTCCGGCGGTGAACAGCAGCGGGTCGCTGTGGCACGGGGAATCGTCAACGACCCCGCCATCCTGTTGGCCGACGAGCCGACCGGCAACCTCGACGGCGCCATGGCGGTGGAGGTCATGGAGATCCTGCAGGCCATCAACCTGCGGGGCACCACCGTGATGATCGCCACCCATGACGTCGGGTTGATGGAGCGCTTTCCCGCCCGGCGCGTGCGCTTCGAGGGCGGAAAGCTCGTGAGGGACCGATGAAGCCGGCGCTCTGGGCGCACCTGGTCCGTCGGGCCGTCCGCTCCCTCTGGGAGAACCTCTACCTGAACGCCGTCGCCGCCGGCGTGATCGGCGCGGCCGTGACCCTGGTCGGTGTGTTCCTGATGATCATGGTCAACCTCTCAGAGCTGGTCGACGCGTGGGATCGCGATGTCCACGTGAGCGCGTACTTCTACACCGACGTGCCCGTCGACCGCCGCTTTGCCGTCAAGGATGACGTGGGCCGCCTCGAGGAGGTGCACAGCGTGCGCTACATCTCCGAGGTCGAGGCGCGAGCATGGCTGATCGAGCGCTTGCCGGAGATCGACCGGGTGCTCGAGGCGCTCGGGGACGACGTCCTGCCCGCCAGCCTCGAGATCACGCTCCAGGACGGAGCGACCCGGCCGTCCGACATCGAGAGCTTCGCCAGCCGGATCGCGAGCGAGGACTTCGAGCGGATCGACTACGGCCAGGAGTGGGTGCAACGCTTCAACAGCTTCCTCTCCCTGCTCCAGCTCCTGGGCGTGGCGATGGGCTTCCTCATCCTCACAGCCGCCGTGTTCCTGGTCGGCAACACCATGCACCTCGTGACCTACGCGCGGCGGGCCGAGCTCGAGACCATGAAGCTCGTCGGCGCCACGTGGATCTTCATCGCGATCCCGTTCTTCCTGGAAGGCATCGTGCAGGGGGTGGTCGGCAGCTCAGCCGCGATCGGCGCGCTCTTCGTGTTGCACCGCTTCCTGCTCGTCCGCCTCCAGACGGCGCTCCAGCTCGCCCTCGGCGGCCAGGTGCTCGACTTCCTGACCCCGGGCTGGCTCGCCGTCCTGGTGCTGTCGGGGGTGGTGCTCGGCGTCTGCGGCAGCCTCATCAGCGTCCGGCGCTTCTGGCAGGCCGCTCCATGAGGGTCTTGTTCGCGCTCCTTCTGCTCCCGCTCGTGTGGGCGCAGAGCGATCCCAGGCGCGACCTGGCCAAGGCCAAGCTCGAAGAACGCAGCCTGCTGCGCGAGGTGCAGGAGATCGACACCCGCCTGTTGGGCGTGGAGCGCGAGCTGGACGACCTGCGAGGACGCGCCGACGAGCTCGAGCGCGAGCGGCGGGTGAACGAAGACGAGCTGGCCGCGGCCGAAGCCGCGCTCGACGAACGCGCCGACGAGCTGCGCCAGTGGCTGCTGGCGCTTTACCACCTCCAGCGCCGGGGCTTCGCCCGCATCATCTTTTCGGCCGAAGACCCGTCCGACCTTCGTCGCCGCGCGCACTACCTGATGAGCGTGCTCTCGGAGTCCAGGAGCCGCGCCCAGCGCTACCTCGACCACGTGGAGGTGAAGGAGCTGGCGCTGCAGCGGGTGGAGCAGGACCGGGCCGCCCTGGGCGCCTTACAAGGCGAGGTGCGTCTCCGCGAGGCCGAGCTGCGCGACGAACGTGCACGAAAGCTGGCGCTCCTCGGGGAGGTGCGCAAGGACCGGGAGCTCGCGCTCCAGATGCTCTCCGAGCAGGTCCGCGCCGGACGCGACGTCCAGCAGCTCGCAGCCAAGAGCTATGCGATGCCGGCCGACACGGGGTGCAACATGCGCGAGCAGCGCGGCAAGCTCCCGTGGCCGGTGACCGGGCCGCTGCTCCGCGGCTACGGTCCCTACACCGACGAGGCCAGCGGTCAGCAGGCCAAGAGCGACGGGATCAGCATCCGGGCAGCCCGCTACACCCCCTTCCGAGCCATCTGCGGTGGCGTGGTGGATCGGGTCAGCCAGCTTCCGGGCTTCGGGCTGGTGGTGGTGGTGGCCCACGACGCCGACTGGAAGTCGCTCTATGCGCACGCGTCGAAGGTGCAGGTGGCCGCCGGGCAGTCGGTGTCGGCAGGCGACGCGCTCGGGCTGGTCGGCGAGACCGGTCTCACCGGATCTGGCGGACCGCGGCTGCACTTCCAGATGTACTACAAGGGTTCCTCCCAGAACCCGCTGTTCTACCTCCGCAAGGGCGGCTGATGCGCACTCCTGTCGCCTTCGGCGTGACCTTCGCAGCGTTCGGGTCCGGGCTCTTCCTCGGCACCCAGGTCGCGTTGGCCGCCTACGCGGCGGGCAGCGATCCCTACAGCGGGCTCGAGACCTTCGCTCGCGCGCTCACGCAGATCCAGGTCAACCACGTCGAGGAGCACGACACGCGCGAGCTGGTGTGGGCGGCGGTCGACGGCATGGCCGAACACCTCGACGCGCACACGATGTTCTTCGATCCAGACGCCTACCAGCAGCTCCTGGCAGACCATGAGGACCGCTACTTCGGGGTCGGGATCGAGGCCCTTCCCGTCAAGGGCGGCGGCGCGCTCATCACCGGCGTGATCAGCGACAGCCCCGCCCAGCTCGCCGGCGTGCTCGTCGACGACGTGATCGAGCGGGTTGACGGCGAGGCCATTCGCGGCTGGGAGTTCCGCACCGTGGTGGCCTCGATCAAGGGCGAGCGGGGCACCGAAGTGGACCTCGGTCTGCTGCGTGGCGAGGACCGACTCACCGTGACCGTGGTGCGCGACGAGATCCCCAACCCGAGCGCCCGCGGCGAGCTGGTGGAACCCGGACTGGCCTACATCCGTCTCAGCCACTTCCGGCGCGGAGCCTCCGACGAGCTCCGCGAGACCCTCGATGAGCTCGGACGAGACGCGCCGTTGCAGGCTGCCGTGCTCGACATGCGTGGCAACCCCGGCGGCCTGCTCGAGGAGGCCGTGGCCATCGTGGACACCTTCGTGGGCGATGCCCTCGTGGTGAGCACGCGCGGCCGAAAGGCCGGCGCCGACGAGGACCTCCGCGCCACCGACGACAGCGACGACCGCCTGGAGATCCGGTTGCTCGTGCTGGTCGACGGCGACTCGGCCAGCGCGTCGGAGATCGTCGCGGGTGCGCTGCAGGATCTCGACCGGGCCGAGCTCGTCGGCCAGACGACCTACGGCAAGGGCTCCGTCCAGTCCGTCTACGAGTACGACGACGGCTCCGCCCTGAAGCTGACGGTGAGCCGCTACGAGCTGCCGGGTGGACGCGTGATCGAGGTGGACGGAGGCTTGCTCCCCGACATCGAGGTGGCACCCGCCGAGGGAGATCGCATGCGCGTGCACCTCTCGGTCGCCGATCGCGTCGAGCGCGACGCCCAGCTCGCGAAAGCCCTGGAGCTGGCGCGCACCCCATGAAGCGCCCCTTGCTCGCAGTGCTGGCGGTGGCCCTGGTCGCACTGGCAGCCTGGGAGCTGCCCCTGCTCGTGGCCCGCTGGGTTGTCTTGGACGAGGCCCCTCCGGCAGCCCTGGTGGTCGAAGACGAGCTGGAGCTCGACGGGCTCGTCGACGAGGTGTTGGCGCCGTCGGTGTTGGCCGACGCGTCCCTCATCACCCGAAGCGACGACGTCCGGCAGGACGAGCGCGGGTCGTGGATCGCGCACCGCAGCATCTGGAAGCTCCCCGAAGGGGACTCCGCGCCGCAGGTCGCCCGTCGTCTCGAGTCCGTGCTCGAGGAGGTGGATGACCGGCTGGACGCCTACGTGACCACCGACGACGAGCTGGACGCGGACGTGCGCATCTACGCCGGAAAGCGGCTGGTCGCCCACCTCTCGCTGGAGCCCACGTTGGGGGCACCTCCAGACATCGAGAGCGACCGGCCGCCTCTGCTCGCGCTGGTGGTCACAGGACTGGGGAGGGAGGGAAGCGTCGCCGAGACGTTGATGGCCAGTCCCGTGCCGTTCTCGGTGGCCCTGGAGCCCTTCGCGCCCTTCACGCTCCGCCTGTCGCGCACCGCCGTGCTCCACCACAAGGAGGTGCTGATCGACCTCCACCCCGATCACGAGCTGGTCGCAGCCCTGGAGGCGGTGCCCTATGCCTCCGGCGTGTTGGTGACCATGCCACCCGACGCCCTCCCGGCGGACACCCTCGTCGCACGGGATCTCTACGTGCTCGACGGGACAGACGAGGTCGAAGCCGCGGCCCTGCGAACCGCCCGAAACGCGGGCGTCGCAGTGCTCTCGGCCGATGTGCTCCTGGACGGTGATCCGGGACCCAGCCTCCAACGTGCCCGCCACCTGGCCGCCCTGCACGGCGAGGTGGTGGTGGTGGTGGACGTCGACGACGAGGCCCGCTCCGAGGTGTTTCGCTGGCTGGCCGAGGTGCGCGACGACCTGAGGCTCGCCTTCGTGACCGAGGTGCTCGACGTGGAGCGCCTGGGGCTGGACGCCCCGGAGTAGCGTCAGCTCACGAGCTCGGCCGCCAGATCGTAGGCGGTGGCCTGGGTGATGCGGCAGGTGAGCAGGTCGCCGGCGCGCACCCCCGGCGGCGGTGACGACAGGAAGACCTTGCCGTCGACATCGGGCGCCTGGCTCTGCAGCCGCCCCTCCAGCAGGAGATCGTGTTCGCTCGACACGCCGTCGACCATGACGGGCAGCTCGTGCCCGACCAGAGCGTTGTGCTGCTCGAGGCTGATGCCGCGCTGGATGGCCATCAGACGATCGCGACGCTGGACCCTGAGCTCTTCGGGAACCTGGTCCGGCAGCTCCGCGGCCGGCGTGCCGTCCTCCTGGTAGTACGGAAAGACGCCCACGCGCGTGAAGCGCTGGTCGTGCACGAACGACGCCAGCTCGTCGAAGTCCGACTCGGTCTCACCGGGGAAGCCCACGATGAACGTGGAGCGGATGGCCACGTCGGGCACCGCCGCGCGGACGCGATCGAGGATGCGTTCCTGACCCGCCCGGGTGACGCCGCGCTTCATCGCCCGGAGCATGGCGCCCGAAGCGTGCTGGAGCGGCATGTCGAGGTACGGCACCACCTTGGGCTCGTCGGCCAACACCGCCAACAGGCTGTCCGGCATGCCGATGGGGTAGGCGTAGTGCAGTCGGATCCAGGAGAGCCCGTCGACCTTGGCGAGCGCCGAGAGCAGCTCGTCGAGGGCGGGCTTGCCATAGAGGTCGCGCCCGTAGGCGGTGGAGTCCTGGCTGATGATGTTCAGCTCACGCACGCCTTCGCTCGCGAGCCTGACGGCCTCCGCCACGAGCGATTCCACCGTTCGGGAGCGCAGCTTGCCACGGAGCTGCGGAATGATGCAGAAGGTGCAGCGGTGGTTGCAGCCTTCCGAGATCTTCAGGTAGGCGCTGTGACGCGCCCAGGAGTTCACGCGCGGCGACAGCTCATCGTGCAGGTACAGCGGCACGTCCACGTGGGACTTCGGTCCACTTCCGTCGCGTGCCTCGAGCACCTGCCGGATGCGGTGGTATTCGCCCGTGCCCAGGAAGTGGTCGACCTCGGGCAACTCGTCCTCCAACGCGTTGCCGTAGCGCTGGACCATGCACCCTGTGACCACCAGCTTCTGACAGCGGCCTTCCGACTTGAGCCGAGCCATCGAGAGCACGGTCTCGATGGATTCCTCGGTGGCCGGCTGGATGAACGAGCAGGTGTTGACGACGATGACGTCGGCCAGTGCGGGCTCCTCCGTCAGCTCGTAGGCGCCATCCTGGAGCGTTCCGACCATCACCTCAGAGTCCACGCGGTTCTTCGGACAGCCCAGGGAGACGAGGTGGACGCGCTGCATGGCCTGGCGCTACGCGCCCTCGTCGGGCTTGATGACCTCGACGCCGGGGGGGGGGTCGAAGGTGAAGGTCGCGTCCTCGGCGCCCGGGTTCAGCTTCACGCTCGAGAAGGTGATCTCGGTCTCGTTGTCGAAGCCATCCACGATGACCACCTGCTCCACCACGTAGTTCTTCCGCTGCACCGTGAGCCGGAGGGTCTTGAAGCTCACACCTTCGGACTTCGGAGTGAGCTCGAAGCCCACGGTCTTGTTGGAGCGCTTGGTGTCCACCTCGGCCACGTTGAAGTGCGTGTCGATCTGGTTCAGGTCCGTGAGCAGACCCTCCATGCCGGTGCCGGCGCCCGAGAGGTCGTCGTACACGATGACCTGCTTGTCGGCCGGCGAGTAGATCGACATCCGCTCGCCGTCGGTCAGGAAGAGCTTCGCGTCGGTCCCCGAGAACTCCCAGCGCATCTTGCGCGGCTTCTTCAGGATGACGCTGCCCTTCTGCTTGCTCTCGCTGCCCATGGCCGTGGACCGCGTGACCTGGACGAAGTCGGCCGAGAGGGTGTCGACGCCTTCGTAGGTGCCCTCGACCGCCGCCACCCACTGCTCGACGGTCTGCGGCTCGCCTTCGGCGGCAGCGCTTGGTGGGAGCACCGCGATCCCGAGGGTCAGGAGTGCTAGGCCGAGACGACGCATCGGTCCTCCAAGGAGTCGAGCCTGTTGAATTAGCCTCGCGCCGAACAACGCGCCAGACGCAGGGCCATTCGGCCCAGCGACGTCTCGTGACACCGGTGCTAGATCGGACCCGCCAGGACCTTGCGTGGCCGGGCACCGTCCGCAGGTCCGACGACGCCCTCGCGTTCCATCATCTCGATGATGCGCGCGGCGCGGTTGTAGCCGATCTTCAAGCGCCGCTGGATCATCGAGGTGCTGGCCTTTCCGGCCTCCGACACGATCTGGACCGCCAGGTCGTAGACGTCGTCGACGTCGTCGTCGAAGAGGTCGCCCTGCCCCTCCTTCTCCTCGACACGGATGTCGGCGCTGTAGTCGGGCTCCGCCTGGTCGCGCACGAACTCGGCCACGCGCTGGCACTCCTCGTCGGTGACGAAGGGCCCGTGGAGGCGCTGCAATGCGCTCACGCCAGGGGGCAGGTAGAGCATGTCGCCCTTGCCGAGCAGGGTCTCGGCCCCGTTCTGGTCGAGGATGGTGCGGCCGTCGGTGCGAGAGCGCACCTGGTAGGCGATGCGCGACGGCATGTTGGCCTTGATGAGGCCAGTGATGACGTCGACCGACGGGCGCTGGGTCGCCACGATGAGGTGGATGCCACACGCACGGGCCTTCTGGGCGAGCCGGATGATGGAGTCCTCGACTTCCTTGGCCGCCACCATCATCAGGTCGGCGAGCTCGTCGATGACCACCACGATGAAGGGCATCCGCTTGGGCACGTACCGCTGGCCCTCCGGCTGCTTGCGCGGCCGGAAGCGGCGCTCCTTCCGCTCGTTCCAGTCGCCCAGCTCGCGCTCGACCTTCTTGTTGTAGGAGGCGATGTTCCGAACCTGCCAGCGCGACAGGGTGCGGTAGCGGTGCTCCATCTCCTCCACGGCCCACTTCAGCGCTGCGGCCGCCAGCGCTGGTTCGGTCACCACGGGGTGGAGCAGGTGCGGGATGTCCTGGTACAGCTCGAACTCGAGCATCTTCGGATCGATCAGGATGAGCCGCAGCTCTTCGGGGGTGCGCGAATACAGCATGGTCATCAGCATGGCGTTCACGCCCACGCTCTTGCCGCTGCCGGTGGTGCCGCCAACCAACAGGTGCGGCATCTTCGTCAGGTCCGCGATGGCTGGCCGACCCTCGACGGTCTTGCCCAGCGCCATCGGCAGCGTCCAGCTCTTCTCCCGGAACTCCGGGCTGGCGAGCATGTCACGGAACCAGACGGTCTGGCGGTGCTTGCTCGGGATCTCGATGCCAACACAGCCGCGCCCGGGAATGGGGGCCACGATGCGGACCCGCAGAGCACGCATCGCCATCGCGATGTCGTCCGCGAGGCCCGCGATCTTGGACACCTTGATGCCGGGGGCCGGAAGGTACTCGAAGATCGTGATGACAGGACCGGGCTGGATCGCGGTCACTCGCCCATCGACCTTGAAGTTCCGGAGGGTCTCCTCGAGGGTGGTCGCGAGGGTCTTCAGCTCCCGCTCGTCCAGCTGGCCGGCGCTCCGCTCGTGCTTGTCGAGCAGGCCCAGCTCCGGGAGCTCGAAGGGCGTGGTGATCTCGGGTGCCACCACGAGGTCGTCGTCGTCGTAGTCGCTGCCCGACTCGAGCAATGCCGGCCGGATGTCCGCCGCGCTGTCTTCGAGCACGGGCTCCAGCGTGGGCGACGGCCGGATCAGGTGGGCCGGCGGTTCGGGCGCATCGAAGGACGACGCGGGCTCGCCCGTGAGCGACACCGGGTCGATGAGCAGCGGGGCCACCACACCGGGTTCCTCGACGACCGACGGGCGCCGCTCGGCGCGCGCTTGTTCGAGAAGGTCCGGCACCGATGGCAGGTCGTAGGTCGAGGCGACACCCGCATCGACGCCGCTCTCCGTGAGCTGCACCTCGACCAGGTCGCGCTGGCCCGGAGCGGTCGGACGGGGGGTGAACGGGGCAGCAACGTCGAAGTCGACCTGGGTGAGCCCGGCCTCGACCACCACATCCGGCTCGCCATGGATCGCAATCGCCAGTCCGCCCACGACCGGGTCGGGGCCGCTGGGCACGCCACCTGGCAGCACGGGAGCCCGCTCCTCTGGGAGCTCCTCCCAGAGCTCGTCCTCGTCCGCCTCCTCGAGCGGGATGCGCGCGATGGGCCGCAGCGCATCCACGAAGCGACGGCTGGACGCCTTGGTCAGTCCCCAGGCACCCGAGGCCGTGCGGCCACCGAGCGCAGCAAGGGCGCTCGCCGCGCGCGGCGTGACGATCTCGACCACTCCGACGCCGCGTTCCGCGAGGGTCTCCCAGTCGATGCCGAACGAGACGGTCGCAGCGGCAAGCAAGGCCACCGCCGTCACGAGGTACGCGCCGCCCGTTCCGATGGTCTCGAGCAGGATTCCGGCGAAGACGTCGCCGAAGAGCCCGCCAGCCGGAAAGTCCGCACCCACAGCGTCGTAGTTGAGCAAGCCCAGCAGCGTGGCCACCCACCAGCCCGCGAAGGCGAGGTTGACCAGGCGGATCGCGGACCCGGCCGGACGGCGTGCGAAGCGCAGCCACAGCCACCCCGCGAGGGGCAGCACGGCCCACGCGGTGTAGCCGAAGACCTGGTAGAGGAGATCGGACGCGTGTGCGCCCCAGCGACCGCACCAGTTGGCCACGTCTGCCACGCTCGAGCGCCGGGAGAACGCGGGATCGCTGGCCGAGTAGCTCGCCAGCGAGAGCACCAGCAGTGCACAGCCACACAGGGCGGAGAGGAAACCGAGGGAACGGCGGGTCTCGCTGGGCATGACTGCAGGCGGCGCCGTCTTGGGCGCGGCCCCCTTCTTCGATCTTGCGGACTTCGCCTTCGCCACCCGAGCTCCCCGAGAAGGGCTGTGTGGCGTGATCCTACCGGATTTCTCTTGACGCGTCAGCCGCTGTGTTCATGGAGCACATGAACTTCTCCACAGGATAGTCCACACCCTGTGGAGGCGTGATGACGAAGCGAGTCCTGGTGGTCGGCGGGGCCGGCTACATCGGCAGCTGCTGTGCGCGGGATCTGGCCACCAACGGCTACGAGGTCGCCGTGCTGGACGACCTGTCCACCGGACACCGCGAGGCCGTGGTCGGCGAGCTGATCGAGGGGGACGTGCGCGACCGTGCCCTGCTGCGGGGGCTCTTCGCCGAGCGCCGCTTCGACGCCGTGCTGCACTTCGCCGCGAAGTCGCTGGTGGGCGAGAGCGTGACCCACCCGCTCCGGTACTTCGACAACAACGTGGCCGGCACCATCGCTCTGTTGACCGAGATGCAAGCCGCCGGCGTGCAGTCGCTGGTGTTCTCCAGCACCTGCGCGATCTACGGCGACCCGAAGTACCTGCCGCTGGACGAGGCCCACCCCAAGGCACCGGTCTCGCCCTACGGCGTCTCGAAGGGGATGGTCGAGCAGGTGCTCGACGCGGCGCGCGAGCGCGAGGGCCTGCGCATCGCAGCGCTTCGGTACTTCAACGCCGCCGGTGCCTGGCCTGACGGCAGCTCGGGCGAGAGCCACACACCGGAGACCCACCTCATTCCGCTCTGCTTCGAGGCGGCCACGGGAGCGCGCGGCGAGCTGAAGGTGTTCGGGCGCGACTGGAACACCCGCGACGGCACCTGCGTGCGGGACTACATCCACGTGGTGGACCTGGCCAGGGCGCACCGCCTGGCGGTGGCCAAGCTGCTGGCGGGGCACCCCGGAGGTGCTTGGAACCTCGGCACCGGTGTGGGCACCACCGTGCTGGAGGTGATCTCCGCGGTGGAGCGTGTGACCGGCCTGGAGGTCCCTCGCAGCGATGCGCCCCGACGCGACGGTGATGCCGAGGGGCTCTACGCCGCTCCAGCAGCGGCCGAGCGGGATCTCGGGTGGAAGGCCGAGCACACGAGCATCGACGAGATCGTCGCCTCTGCCTGGAAGTGGGCCGAGGCGCCGGCGTTCTGACGCGCTTAGAACGCGCTCTCAGGGATGACCAGCTGGTCGCCAGGACGGAGGAGCACGTCGGCGGTCCGCCCTTGCTTGACCGACTTCAGGTCCACCTCGATCGGATCGCCGTTGCGCACGATGTACGCGGTGCGAAGGCGCGCGGTGGTGGCCGGACCACCCGCCTTGGTCAGTGCCTGCCAGGCCGTGAGGTCGTCGCGCCAGGGAATGGCGCCCTCCTCCTTGACCTCGCCGGTGACGAACACCAGCTGGGGGTTGAGCACCTGGACGTGATCCCCACCCTCCATCACCACCCGCTGGGTGGTGTCGCCAGCTGAGAGCCGCTCGAGGTCGACGTCGATGCCGACCTGCAAGCCGTCGGGACCCATTCGGTGGATCCTGACCGTGGTGACGCTGTCGGGCACGCCACCAGCGGCACTGAGCAGCTCGAGGATGTCCGTCTCGCCCTCGAGGTAGTAGGTGCCCTCGTTCTCGATCTCCCCGAGGACCACCACCGGCTTGCTGCGGTACTCGGCGATGCCGACGGTGACCTGCGGGTCGCGCAGGAAGCCATCGATGAGCTGAAGGCGGACGAGCTCCGCCACCTCGTCCGGCGTGAAGTCGGCCACGTGGATCCGACCGACGTACGGCACGTTGATGTTGCCGTCCCGGTCCACCGTGAGCTCACGAGTGAGGTCTTCCTCGCCAAAGACCTCGATGGAAAGCACATCGGCCGAGCCGACCTCGTAGGTCACCTCGCCCGACAGCTTGGCCTGCTGTTCGTCCGTTGTCTCCGCGGCGACCGCGGAGCCGACCATCAATCCCAAGACCAGCACCACCATGCGAGCGAGCATCACCGATTCCTATTGGACTGACAAGTCACGCTCCTCTTCGGACGGAAGTGGAGCACCTGAAGACGGAGTGCCGAGACCACAGACAAGCGATCAGTCTCTCGGCAAGCCGACCGCGTATCCTGTCTACGACCTCGTTGTCGACTTGGATCACTTGACGAGTCAAGAGAACTGGCGCGGCGCGTTCACAGGCCCGGGCGCACAGCTCAGTACGTGAAGGTCAGGGAGGCGCCGCCCTTGAAGTTGTCGTATTCGCCGTAGCCGTTGCCTTCCGAGTTCACCCGGCGTTCCCAGCCGGCGTCGACACCCGCGTCGAGCCAGTCGGCCACGTTGTAGGTGATTCCACCGTTGGCGGTCGGCACGACGTCGTTCCGGGTGACCTCGCCCTGGTACTTCTCGAGCCGCACGCCCCCGTCGACTCCGAAGCCGGTTCGGCTGCCCACGAGCACCTGAAGCCTGGCAAAGCCGTGGTGGTACGCCACGTAGTTCGTGAACACGGAGTCCTGAACCGACTTGACGTAGCCAGCGGTCATGGTGACTCCAGACCTTGGGGTCCAGCTCAGGTCTGCGGTGACGGGGAGCGCGTCGAGCCCCTTGGCGTCCACCAGGTAGGCCTGGCCCTCGGCGTTGGCTTCCGCCACGCCCTCTGCAGCGTTCGCCCCGTCGATGGTGGTCTCGTCGTAGTTGATCGGTGAGTAGCCGCTCATCACGTTGAGCACGAGACGCTCGGTGAAGCGCCCGCGGAGGCCCACGAGCACCTGGAGGTGGGTGCCCCCAGGAAACACGCCGTAGTCGCCGATGTCCTGCGCCTGGGCGTTGTCGCCACTGCCCGTCGCGTCCACCACGTTCTGCGAGTAGTCGAACCACGTGTAGGCGAAGTTGGCCACGAAGGCGGTCTTCGGGAAGAAGGTCCACTTGAGGTTGACCTTGGGGCCGTAGCTCACCTTGCCGTTGTCGAGACCGGCGAGCTCGGCGCCAGCCTCGGCCGGGAAGTTGAACTGATCGTAGCCGCCGCCGCCACCGACGTCGGCGCTCAGCGCCGCGCCCGGATGCACCGCGACGAAGCCTGCACCATAGCCTTGGCGCTTCCAGAACAAGGAGCTGTCGCCGGTGTTGTTCCCAGTGGGGTAGCCCGTGACCGTGTAGCCACCCTGGAGCTTGAAGCCGACCACCGCCTTCGGCGCGAGATCGAGGTCGAGACCGGTGTCGATGTCGCCGTAGTTGTCGAGGTTCCAGAGGTCCTCGGAGATGTACTTGGTGGCCTTGTACGAGGCCCAGGCGCTCATCCGCGCGTCGTTCCCGTCCAGGTTCGCCTGGAGCTCGGGGCGAACGTTCACGTTCACGCCCGCGTCCTCGGGCTGTGGGGACTCACTCAGCCGCGGGTTCGACTGGTACTGCGCACCAGCCGTCAAAGCGGGCACCAGCTCCGCATCCCCCACGCGGATGTGATCACCCGCCGCAGCCTGCGCAGGCGGCGCGGCAAGCGCCGCCAGACACAAGAGGCCGTATCCCCCACGGATCGACCTGTTCCAACTCCAGCCCATGATGACGTCCAGCCTCAGCGTCAGCAGCGTATCAGCACCGCGGGACAGGCGAATGGTGCACCTTTTCCCGGTTTCCTGCAAGTCCGGGGCACCACTACCAAACCTAGAAATAGGGCGAGGTGTCCGGAGGATCGACGTCGACATCGATGATGCCGTCGTAGATGGGCTCCGTGTCCTCGGAATCGGTCAGGCCCTCGGCCGTGACGTCCACCTCGGTCACCCCCGGGGCAGCGCCCGCGTCGCCGACACAGGCGTCGGCCTCCGCGAGGAATTGGCGCACCTTGGAGAGCGCCACCGCGACCTTTCGAAACTCGTGATCAGCACGCTGCGTGTCGCCCGAGCCGATCGCCTCTTCCATCGAGAGTGCGGAGGACTCCGACACCTCGACCAAGGCCTGGATCCCGGCCTTCTTCTTCGTCAGGCACTGGATCTTGACGATGTCCTTCTCCTTCTCGGCCTGCTCGAGGAGCTTCGAGACGGACTTGGACGCGGCCTGCATCTCGGCGAGCGCCGCCGTGGAGAATTCCTTCTTCTCCTTGGGCGTTGTGCTCGAGCTCTGCTCGAGCTGGCCACCCACGCCACCTTCCTGGGCGTGGGCCGGCACTGCCACGGCGAACACGCCGGCGACGGCGAGTCCTGCAAGTGCGCGAGAGAGGGTCTTGAGGAGCATGTGCGCCTCCTTGCGAGGTTCGCTCGAGCGCAGGATTACTGGCTCAGGGCGAACGGGTAGATGAAGTCGGCGTCGGTCTCCGCCGGGAATCGCCACCCACGGATCTTGCCAGAGATGCAGGTGCCGAGGGCCGGGTCACCGGTCGTGTTGCCGATCAGGTCCACGCTCTGCACGCGGCCGCGAGAGACGACGATCTGCACTTCGACGCGACCAGACAAGCTCGGGTTCTCCTTGAGACGACCCTCGTAACAGTACTTGACCTGTCCGATGTACTTCCGGACCACCTTCTGGATGCCGTCGCCGTCACCTTCGCCGTCGATCATAGAGACCGCGCCGGTGCCGACCTTGCCCTCGACCGTGGTGGCCGGGCCTTCGCCGACGTTGGAACCACCGCCCTTGGCCTTGGCCAGGTCACCGATGTCCGCGTTTTCGGTGCCGACGCCAGTTCCGCCCTTGAGCTCGAGGTTGGCGGTCGAAGCCACCTCGACACCCGACACGTTCGCGAGCGCCGCGTCGAGATCCTGGGAGAAGTTGTCGCCTTCGCCAAACAGGTCCTCGACCCGTGAGCCGTTGTTGGTCTCGCCGCGGGTGCCGATCAGGGCCATGAGCAGCTGGGACTCGGCCAGCACCTCTTCCTCGAGCTGCTCCTGGCGCTCTGCCTCGGCGACCTCCGCCTCTTCGGGCGTGGCCTCTTCGGCCGCCTCCTCTTCCGCTGCCTCGGTGGGCTCGGCCTCGGCCTCGGTCTTGACGACCTCTTCGCCCTCCGCGTTCTCGTCCTCGACGATCTCCGGCACCTCGACCTCGTCGGGCGGCTCCATCACAACCTTGGTGAAGCGATCCGGGATCTCCTGGAAGCCACGCGACTCGATCGGCTCGTGCGTGTAGACGAACACCAGGAGCACGCACGCCAGCGCAGTGAAGAGCGCCAGGAAGCCCAAGAAGACCGGATCGTCGTCCTCGATGAGGCGAGGACGGAAGTCCATCTTCGCGCCGGTGGCGATCTCGGGCGGCGGCGGCACGAACTGGAACAGCACCGTGGCGTTGCCGATGCCGACCTTTCCTCGGTAGCCTTCCGACAGGGGCAGCACGAAGTGCTGGCCCTTGCGACTCGCCTTGCCCTGCTCGCGTAGCTGCTTCAGCGTAATGATGGCGTTGCGGTAGGAGATCTTCCCCCGCATGCCATCCGAGAACTGGAGCACGTACCCGTTGCCCTTCGACTTGCCCTTGCCCTTGGGCACGAACAAGCTGAAGCGCTTGGGAAGATCGCCGGGAGGCAGCACGAAGGTGTTCTTGGTCGACTCGCCCACCGTCACGGGCTCGCCGGCCTTGATCAGCCTCTCCTGGACGATCTTGCCGTCCTGGACGATGCCGATGCGGAGGACTTTGTGCTGCGGAGCTTGCGCCTGAGCGGCCATATGGATTTCAGTACCCCAACTTGGGCTTGAACGCAGTCCTAGGATCGAGCCGATGGCCCTCAAAGTTTAGGCGAACCTCAAACTTCGACGCATTTCGTAGAAAACGAGTCCCGAACACCAACAACAACCCAGTCTGTTCCAGGGGGAAAACAGCCACCCGAAGCATAGACGGTTCCGGGCGACGGCACAACCCAGGGACCTCGGACGACAGGCACGACATACGCCATCCAGAGACACGAGAGGCGGTCTCCCGGGGGAGACCGCCTCGAGGGCCGGTGCGGCGCATGGGCGCGCCTCAGCCGTCCTGCTTGTAGACGACGAACTTGAACTCACCGAACTGCGCCTGACCCGCCGTGTACATCACCTCGCGAACGACGGTGAAGGGCAGGGTCTTGTCGCACTGGAGCAGGATGCGGCCCTTGAACTCGTGCTCCGCGGAGCCCGTGGCTTCACCCAGCGCCTTGGCCGCCTCAGCCTTCTCGAGCAGCCGATCGTAGAGCCGCGTGATCATCTGGCCCTTCTTCTCGTCCTCGGGAATGCTCGCGAGCTCCTGCCCCGGGTTGTCGTCGTCGGGGATCTGGGTGAGGTCGAGGACCGGCACACCATCGACGACGACCTGGGACTTGGTGACCACCAGGTTGACCGCGAGCTCCGGCTCCTTGTTCGACGTGGAGCTCGGGATCTCGAGGTCCGACGACGCCGCGATGGAGATGTCCTGCGTGGAGTAGGACTTCAGGAGGAAGACCAGGATGATGGTGAACATGTCCATCATCGAGGTGATGTTCAGGCCCTCGTCCTTGGTGCGACGTGCCTTCTTCTTCAGAGCCATCTCGGCCCTCCTACATCGCCCCGCCTGCGATCACCACAAAGGGGAACAGCAGGCGCGCGGAGCCATCGGGGTTGGGCTTGGCCGGGTCTTCACGGGTCGCGTCCATCACACGGACGATGACCTCGTAGGAGACCTTGCCGTCGGGCACCAGGATGACGTTCTCGTCGTCCGGGTACTCGTCCTTGATCATGTGGAGAAGACGGATGAGCTCGTCGAGGTCGTACTGATCGACCGTGGCACAGCTTCCATCCTTGCACGGAATCGTCGGGCCCTCGTCTTCGCCCTCGGGAGCACCCTCGGCACCCTCCGGGTTCAAGACCGCGTCCGCGCCCGCCACGGTGATGCCCTGGCGGGTGATGGCGACCGACAGCTGCAGAGGCGGCTTGTCGTCTTCGTCCTGCTCTTCCACTTCCTGCGGCGGCCCGATCGCCGGCAGCGTGCTGTCGATCACCGCGAGGTGCACGAACTGAGCCGCGAGCAGCAGGAAGGGGATGAGGATGGACACCATGTTCATGATCGGGATGAGGTCCAGGTCCTCATGCTCGATGCCTTTTCTACGCCTTGCCATGTTCCGTTGGCTCCGGATGCGGAGTTTGTCGGTCGCGTGAGCGCCTGCTCGAAGGCCCGAACCCGCCAGCGGCGAACCCGGGCCCTCGCGGAGACTCTCAGCCGTTCTGCGCGGCGCCGTCTTCCTTGAGCGTGCCGCGACGGCGAGCACCCAGGAGGTTGACGGTCTTGAGTGCGTAGAGGTCGACCTCGTCCTTGATCTTCTGCGTCTTGTTGACGACGATGGCCTCGAGGATGATCGTCGGGATGGCGACGATCAGACCGGACATCGTGGTGAACATGGCGACGGAGATACCAGAGGCCAGCAGGGTCTGCTTCGTCTCGGCGGACGCGTGAGCCACGGCCTCGAACGCCAGGATGAGGCCCTGGATCGTTCCGAGCAGACCGGTGAGCGTGGCGAGGTTGGCCAGCTTGTTCAGGTAGGGCGTGCGCTTGTCCAGCTGCGGGAAGACCTCGTACACGGCCTCCTCGACCGCATTCTGGATCTCCATCTCACCGCGGTTGGCCCGGGTGAGACCCGACTTCAGCACGCGAGGCAGAGCAGCGTTGGGCTCCGCGTTGCACAGCTTGATGGCGCGGTCGATGTTGTTGGCCATGATCAACTTCTGCACCTGCGCGAAGAACGCGGTGCCGTTGATGTTGGCGCGGAAGAGGATGTAGTACATCCGCTCCGCACCGATGGCGAGGGAGAAGACCGCGAAAACCAGAAGCGGCCACATGAACGGCCCACCCTTCTGGAACGCATCAACAAGCAAGCCCATGAGAGTCCTCCGGGACATTTGACGGGAGCTGGCGGCCGGGGTGCCGCCCGTTTCGTTGCGTAACGAACCCCGTCAGTGGGGTCCGGACGCTCGGAACCTACCGTGCCGCGCCAACCTTGTCAGGGGGTGAACGTAAAGACGGTGACAACAGCCCTCAGACATGTCTCAAGCGTGTGAAATGCCGACAGATTCCTGACAGGATCGGGGCGCAGTCCCCTGTCTGGACCTGCCTTCGGTGGGCGTGCACACGCGGCGCGCGGGCGCACGCTCCCCGACCGCCTGCGACACCGTTCCGCGCGATTCCAAGATGCGTGAGCACCGTGGCGCCCGCGCGCGGACAGCTCTTAGAAGGGCTTCTTCTCGATCGCCTGGATGATGAGCGGCACGAAGGTCTCCTGGAGCTCCAGCACATAGTCCTGGTTCAGGTTCTGCCGCGTGACGACGATCGTGATCGAGGGCTTCTGGACCTCACCCTTGATGACTTCTTCCTCGAAGATCAGGGTGCCCGCAGCTGCGGTTCCAGGAAGCCAGGCCGCCGCGAGGAGGCCGGCCAGGGTCAGGCGCTTCATGGGGCGCTCCCCTCCCCGTCTGCCGGGGGTTCGGGCTCGGGGGTGGGATCCGGTGGCGCAACGGGTTCGGCGCCTTCAGCCGCTTCTGCAGCCTTGGCCGCCTCGGCTTCGTCCTTCAGACGCTGCGCTTCGAGGAGGGCCTTCTGCTTCTCGCGGCGGATCCGGTCTTCCTCGAGCTTGGCCTTCCGGGACTCGAGCTTCTTGACGCGCTCTTGCTCCTTGACCGTCTCCTCGATGTAGCCGCGGGCAGCGTCGGCCTGAGCCCCGCCGCGATCGATGTAGCGCTGGTACGCGTCCACCGCGGCTTCGTAGGCCTTCATGTAGTCGCCGTAGAGGATGCCGAGGTTCAGCCAGGGCGAGGGGTCTTCGAGATCGAGGTCGAGCGCCTTCTCGAACTCGCCCTTGGCTTCTTCGTAGCGCCCGACCCCCCGGTAGCCGACGCCCAGGTTCACGCGGATGGCCGGGTCCTCGGGACGCAAGGTCTTCGCCTGCTCCAGCAGACCCACCGTGTCACCGTAGTTCCGGTTGCTCAGGTAGTAGTCCGACAGGTACACCATGGCGGGCACGAGCTCAGGGTCGAGCTCGAGGGCTCGCTCGAAGCTCGCCTTCGCCTCCGCGCGCTTGTCCTGCCGCACATAGACGATGCCCAGGTTGCAGTGCAACAGGCCGTTCTCGCTGGCCCCGTCGAGGGTGTACAAGGCCTTCTGGTAGGTGAACTGGGCCAGCTCGAGCTGCCCGCGGTCCAGGTAGATCAGCCCGAGGTTGTTGTAGATCTCGGCGCTGTTCGCGTTGACCTTCAAGGCGGACTTGGCCGCGTTGTAGGCCTCGTCCAGCCGGCCGAGTCCCCTGAGCGCGGCGATCTCACCCACGCGCAGATCCATGTTGTCGGCGTCGGATCGCAGTCCGGCGCGGTAGCTCCGAAGGCCACGGTCGTATTCGCCAGAGCGCATGTACATCGCAGCGAGGTTGACCCAAGCCTCACCCAGGGCGGGGTCCAGATCGGTGGCTCGAAGGTAGGCCTTTCGCGCCGCGTCGTCGTCGCCGAGCTGCTGCTGCGCGAGGCCGATGTTGTAGTGCAGCGTGGCATCGTCGGTCCAGACAGCCTTCGCATCCTGCAGCTTCGAGAACGCTTGCTTGGCACTCTCGACGTCACCCTTCTCCAGGAGGACGATGGCGTCGATCACGCCCTCCTTGAGCCGGGCCTCTATCTGCTCGGGGCTCTCCACCACCACCGGCAGGCCATCCGCGGTGGTCTCGGCCGTGGCCGCCTCCACCGCCGACTCGGGGGGAGCCTTCGGACCACAACCCATGGCGAACAGCGCCAGCGTGATCACGGTGCGGTTCAAGGCGCACCTCCGTCTGCGGGCGCGGGTGCCGGAGCTGGTGCGGGGGCCGGTTCAGGAGCGTAGGCCTCCGACGAGAGAGGCCCGGCGGTGGGCACCTCGGCCGAGTCCACCAGGCGCCGAACCTCCGGCTTCTCCAGCGGGTAGTCCTTCGGGCGGTACTGGTTCAGCAACTCGATCGTGCGATCGATGTACTGCGAGCTGCGCTTCTTCTCCACGGAGCTCTGGAGGTTGGCCTCCAGCCGGCCGATGCCCTTGTCTTCGAGCGGTCTCGCGTTCTCGTCCATCAGGCCCCGGTAGAGGTCTTCCTTCTCGAAGTCCCCCGCAAAGGCGGCCGGAGCCGGTGCGTTGTAGAACATCTCGGCATAGGCCAGGTGCGCCGCGCCCATCAGGAACACCGCGCCCGAGGTGGTCTCGTAGTCGCCGTAGGTGGTGATCAACGCCTGAGCTTCGTCCACGAACTCGATGAGCTCGGCGCTCTTCTCGTTGATGAGCAGCTCGGTGAGCTTGGCTTCGTCAGACGGATAGCCATCGGCGAGGATGTCGATCCGAGGCCCATTCATCGCCGAGATGGGCGCCAGGAACGTGCCGAAGGTCTGCTCCAAGCGGAGCCATGGCGACTCGGCCGCGAGCTGGCGGGCCTTGCCGCCCAGCTCTTCGGAGCCACCGAGCTCGACGAACGCGCGATCGAGGTCTTCCCACGCACGCTGGGTGTTGCGCTCGTCGCCCTTGGCCTCGTAGTGCTTCACCGTGTCGTAGAGCACCTCGATCACGTGGTCGGGATCGGCATCGGGGAAGCGTCGCAGGTACCGGTTGCGCCAGGCTGCCGCTTCGTCAGCGCCGATGCGAGCCCACTGCTCGCCCGCGAACCAGAAGGCGGTCTCGATGTCGGGCTTGTCCGGGAAGCGATCGACGTAGACCTCGAAGTTCTCGGCAGCGCCCTGGTAGTCCCCCATGCCGACACGGAGGAAGCCCGAGTTGTAGAGGGCCGAGGCGGCGTTCACGCCCTCCGGGAAGTTCCGGTAGAGGTCCTCGTAGTAGTCGACGGCTCGCTGGAGCTCGAGCAGGCCCTCGTAGTTCTGGGCGATGCGCCAGTACAGCGCCTCCGACCGGTCGTCGGTCGGGTAGGTGGCGATGTACTGCTCGAAGAGCTGATTCGAGAGCTCGTTCTTGCCTGCGAGCTGGTAGTTGTTCGCCGCGTTGTAGAGGGCGAGGTTGTCGTTCTCCGAACCCGGGAACTTGTCCAGGTAGGCCATGAACGCCTGGGCCGCGTCCAGGTAGGCGCCTTCCGCAGAGAGCGCGTGCGCGAGCTTGAAGTCCGCGCCCTGCTCCATCGACCCGAAGGTGTCGTCGCGCGGGGCATCCGGAGGCCCGAGCACCATGCGTCCGTAGATGCCCGCATACTTCCGGACGCTCGCGAGGTCGCCGTCGTCCTGGTAGCTGTTGACCACGGCGCCGGCCGCGAACGCGCCCTCGGCCGTCTGCGGGAAGAGGTCGATGACCTCCTCCATCAGCGGCCGCATGCCCTCGTAGTCCCCGTGCTTGTACAGGATGTAGGCGGGGTCGTAGAACAACGCCATTCGGTCGTTGTCGAGAGCGGCCTGGAACTGGGGCTCGTCGAAGCGAGCGTCCTGAAGCTCGACACAGCGTTCGATGTAGGCCTTGTGCGCATCGGACAACGCGAAGACCTTGCGCTCGACGCCGAACTCGGTCTTCACGGTCTCGGCGACCGCCGAGCCTTCTGCAACGTCGTAGACGCTGCCGTTCTCGGCCACGAGGATCTTGCGGGTGGACTTCCACCGCTGGTAGCGCGCACCGTCGTGGTAGCCGCGGTCCTCGAACTTGAGCAGCTGCTCGTATTGCTCGATCGCACGCTCGAACTGGCTGGATCGGTAGTAGGTGTCCGCCAGGTACCAGGTCACTTCGTAGTAGTCGTCGGCGAAGGGGTACTTGTTCAGGTAGTCCTGGTAGAGCGAGGCCGCAGCGACGTAGTCGTCGGACGCGCCGGTCTCGGTGGCGCGCTGGTGGGCGAGCCGGGCGACCTGGGAGAGCGACGCTTCGATGTAGCTGCGCGCCTTGGCCTGGGCATCCGGGTTGGCGCGGTTGGCCGCCCACCACGTGGTGCCCTCGTTGTAGAGCTCGGTGAGGCGCGCCTGAGCCACAGCACTCGACTCCGCATCCGGGATGGGCATGGAGTAGTACAGCTGGGCGATGCGGGCCTGGAAGTCCGGGTTCTCCGGGTCGTTCGGCCATCGCGCCTGCAGATCCTCGTAGGCCAGGATGGCGGCTTCGTAGCGGGCCTGCAGCACCAGGACCTGGGCCAGCTGCTTCATCACATCGGCTTCGTACTCGCGCCCGCCGATGCCGGCGAACCATGCCTTGCCCACGTCCACGGGCTCGACGGCCTCGATGTCGGCGATGTCGGAGAAGGAGATGGCGAGGAACTTCAGCGCTTCCGGTTGCATGGACGACTCGCGACCGCTCTCGCGGTAGAGTTCGTCGCTGTAGTCGAGCACCGCCGTGAAGAGCTCCTGAGCGCGGTCGTAGTCGCTGAGCTTGTAGGCGGCCCAGGCCAGCTTGTACACGCCCTTGTCGTAGCGGGTGTGGTTCTCGCCGGCGGCCACCACGCGCTCGTAGTACGGGACCGCGATCTCGATCTCGTTCTCGTCGAAGTAGTACTCACCCAACAACAGGTTGGCTTCGACGGCGAAGTCGGAGTCCGGGTGGTCGTCCACGATGCGTTGGTAGTACCCGACCGCGCGTTCGAGATCGTAGTCGACTGACGGCGTGTCGCCCAGGCAGTACCCGAGCATGTAGAGCGCACCGTCGGTGTATTCGTAGCCGGGGAAGTTCTCGACGATGCGCTCATACAGCGCCATCGACTTCGCGTAGTCCTTCTCGGGAGCGGGTCCGAGGTCCTCGAAGCTCACGCCCTCCGCCTCGAGCCTGGCGTACTCGTCGGTGGCGTCCAGCCACTGCTCCGCTGCGATCTCGAAGTAGAGATCCGCGAGCCGGAACATGACGTGTGGGGAGTAGTCGCTGTCCGGGTACTTCGCTAGGTAGTCCTCGAAGCGCTTGACTGCGAGGCTGCGGTAGTTCTGCTCGGACTCCTCCAGATCGTCCTGCACGGCCTTGTAGGCCCGGTTGATCCGGTCGCGTTCTTCGCGCTCGCGCGCGTCCACGATGCCGCGCACGTCGCCGGCGAACTCGCTCATCCGTTCCTTGAAGCGGCTGAAAGCGGACTCGTAGTCGGCCTGATCGGCCTGGGTGGCGTCGAGCTGCTCCGCGGGCAGGGGCTCCGGGATGTCCTGGGCCAACGCCGGCGCAGCCAGCAGGGCGAGCATGATGGTCAGGCGAGGAGACATCCCCTACTCCTCCAGGCCCTGCCGCACGATGCGGAAGCGCTCGTTGAGCTCCTGGTTGAGCGCGGCGCGCTCCTGGAGCAGGCCCTGCTTCTCGTCGGACACCTCGACCTTGCGGAGCCAGTAGACGTCGACGATGCCGCGGTCGGCCAGCTCCACGGTCTCGCTCATGTTGCCGGCAATGGTGGTGAAGCCGGTCGCGGTGATGGACGCGGAGAGCTGATCGGCTTCGGTGAGCTGGCTGACGAGCGCTCGGCGCTCCAGCACGACTTCGCCTGTCTCGAGCGCCAGACGCGAACGGACGCTGGCGAGCTCCGAGCGTTCGGAGGAGTCGAGCCGACCGCGGTTCGACGCCACGCCCTTCTCGAGGGATTCGACGCGCGCCCAGAGCTGATCGAGGCCACCGAGCACGAGGGTCTTGTCGTCGCCGCTGACCTTGCTTCGGTACCGCTTGTAGCGCTTGCGGAGGGTGGTCAGCTCGGTGAGCACGCGGGCGGTGAGGTCGCTCTTCTCGGGGCTGGCGCCCACCTGCGCGACCGGTGCGAGCACCTGCTGCCTCGTGGCCTCGGACTGCAGGCGATTCAGGAGCGCAATGGCCTCGTCGAGGTCTCCTTCGACCTCGGAGAGCTGGCTCTTGATCTCGCCCGACTCGTAGTCGCTGAGCTTGTGCTCGCCAGTGGTGAGCTGGCCACGTAGCGACTCCGCCTGCGCCTGGAGGTCCCGCACCATCTGCTCCACCCGGAAGGCCCTCGATTGAACCGCGCGCACCTGCTCGTCGTAGGCGGCCATGCGATCGTCTTCGGAACGCTCGTCGCTCTGCAGCTCGGCGAGCTCCATGGACAGGTCCTCACGACGGTCCTGCAGCTCACGCAGCTCGCTGCTCACGTCGCCGGCTTCGGCGTTGTTGAGCAGCCAGGCTTCCTCGATCTCCAGGATCTCCGACATCACCAGGAAGCCGTCCGCCCGGAGCGAGTCGAGATCGACCCGCGCCTTCTGGAAGCTGCCGAGGCTGTTGGCTCCGCCGACCAGCGCGTCCTCGAGCTCGCGGATGAGCGCCTTCGCGTCGGCGATGTCCTGTTCCTGTCGCTTGAGCTCGCGGTAGACGTCGAGGCTGCGCTCGACCTCCTGTTCCGCGAGGAGCATCTCGACCGCGAAGCGAGGCAGCGGATCGCCACTGTCGCCCGTGGGCAGCTCGGAGGCGTGGAGATCGTAGTTGGAGAAGCCGCCGCCCCCCAGCTCTCCGAGGTCGGTGTCTTCCAGATCGGCCAGCGCGCGGAACCATTCCGCCGCGAGGGTCTGGCGGCTTCCCATGTCGGCGAGATCGCCGTGCACGCCCGTGTACTCGTCGATCACCCGCTCGAAGTCCGAGAGGGCCGACTCGTAGGCGATCTCCTTCATGTGGAGGTGGCCCTTCAGGAGCTTCAGGCGCGGCGCGTAGCGGTGCTCGGGGAACGCGAGCAGGAAGATCTCGACCGACTGGAGCGCCTGCTCGAAGTCGCGGTCCTTGATGAAGGTCCAACCGATCTCGTAGAGGGCGTCGGCGAAGTACGAGGAGTCGCGGCCGATGCGCTGGTAGTAGGTGGACGACTCGACGAAGTTCCCGAGCTCGTAGTGCAGCCGTCCGAGCGCCAGGTTGGCGAGGTCGACCACCTCCTGCACCTCGGAGCTCGGGATGGCGACGTCGGCGGCCATCTCGAACTCGGAGAGCGACTCGTCGTAGGAGCCTTCGACCACCAGCACCGTGCCGAGCACGTAGCGGGCCTTCGCAAAGAACAAGGAGTCCGGCCCGATCTCCAGCAGCAGCCCCTTGGCGCGCGCGAGCTCTTCCTGGCGGTAGAAGCTCTTGGCCAGCGTGTACTTCACGGCGTCGGTGGGCGCGACCCGCCCCGGAACGATGTAGGCGTTGTAGAGGGCGTAGAACTTGTCCGCGTCGCCCGTGATGCCGTAGAGCTCGAGCTGTCGACGCACGCCGTCGGCGAAGAACGGGTGGCGGGGACCTTGCTCGATCACCCGCTGGAAGGCTTCCTCGGCCAGGGCGACGTTGCCCATCTCGAAGAGGCACTCCGCCAGGTACCACTCGGCGTCGGTCTGGAGCTCGGCTGCGGTGAGCGCGCGGGACTCGACGAGGATGAAGAAGGCCTTGGCGGCCCGGCCGTAGTCGCCCACCAGGAAGCTGTAGACAGCGTTCTCGAAGCGCTCACGCGCCTCTCCGGCACCGATGAAGCCACGACGTTGTTCGATGTCCTCGGCCACGCGCGAGAGCTTGGCCTCCGCGTCGACCACCCGCCCATCCAGGCGACCGATCTTCTGCGCGTAGTCGATGTCCGCAGCCAGCGCGCTGCCCGAGGTCAGCGCGGCGGCCAGGATCAGGAAGTGCATGCTCAGCCTTCGTCGTCCAGGAGCCTGACGGCCTTCAGCTCGTACTCCACGTTCGGACGCTCGACGAACGAGCGGGCCACGCCCTTACGCTCGTCCAGCAAGACCCTGACGTTCGACACGTTGCCGTCCTCCGCGACGAAGGCGTAGCTCGACTGAACCTTGAAGGTGTAGCCCTCGACATAGGAGAAGACGCCGAAGCCATTGCCTCGGAGCACCAGGTTCACCGTGAGGTTGTGGTTTCCGGGAGGAATCGCACCGTCCCAGATCTTCAGCTCCTTCACCGCGTCGAGGCTGCCGTTCGGATCGGCCTTGGCGTACACGGACTGGCCGTCGAGGTAGTAGCTGACCGACTCCACGGTGTAGGTCGGGCCGAGCTCGTTGACGTGCCACAACACCGCCCGTGACCCGGTGGAGCTGCCCTGGATCACGATCTCCTTGAGCAGCTGGAGCGTGGCCTTGGAGCGGAACACGCGCTCCTTGAGGGTGTTGACCTCCTCTTCGACGGTCAGCAGGCGCCGTCCGTATTCGGCCGCCGCGTCGTCGGTGGTGTCCTCCACGGTGACGTCGAGGACTTCCTCGGTGACGCCGCCCTCGCTGGCGGGCGAGGCGCCGTCCACGTCGCCGTCGCCGTCGTCCTGGGCGAGACCAGGGACAGAGGCGAACAGGCCGAGCGAGCCGGCGAGCAGCAGGAGCCGAAGGCTACGAGTCATCAGGGACCTTCCGAGCGGGCGTGGAGGGGCAGGCAGATCGCGCGCGTGTGTTCTCTCTGTAGCTCAGCGCTGGCGGACACACACGGCCCCTCATGCAATCCAGGCCTGCGATGTATACCGAGCCCGACCTCGACATGTCAACGCGACGGCCGGCATCCATCAGCGCTCTGCGACGGGCTGGGAGGGCATCTGGAGCATGGCCTCGACGAACCGATCGTGCGCCTGGCGAGCGCGCGCGATGGACGCGGGGAGATCGTTGACCAGGTAGGCGAAGGCGTAGGTGTCGCCGTCTCCACCCTCGACATAGCCGGCGAGGCAGTGCACACCGTTGAGCGTGCCGGTCTTGCCACGCATGCGGTCGACCTCGTCCTCATCCCGGAACCGGGACCAGAGCGTGCCGTCCCGACCGCCGATCGCCAGCGAGGTGCGGAACTCGTGCCCGACCACGTCGTCTTCCGCCATGTCCAACAACACGGCCGTGAGCAAGGTGGGGCGCACCGCGATCTCACGCGAGAGCCCGGAGCCGTTGACCAGGCGATGCTCGTCGCGCGGGATGCCGATGTCCTCCAGGTACGACGAGACGACCTCCAGGCCCTTCTCGGTGGTGCCCGGCGAGCCGTGCACTTCCGATCCAAGGGTCTTCAGGACCTGCTCGGCCATGAAGTTGTTGGAGTACTTGTTCATGTCCATGAGAATGGTCGAAAGTGGCGGCGACTTGAGCAAAACCACCTGACGAAGTCCCCGTTCTGGCGCCACCTTCTCCAAGAACTGGCCGCGAACCTTGACGCCGTGGGCCTTGAGCTGCGCGACGAAGGCCGCCTGGAAGTTGGCCGTCGGGTCCGGCACGGTGCGGTAGTAGCGCTGGGTCGTGGCCCCGATCGGCACCGCGCCCGACAGCTCCAGGGTCATGCTGCGGTCGCTGACCTCGCGCTCCATCCGGACCCACCGACGGCTGCCGCTGCCGGTCGTCTTGAGCTCGTTCTCGATCGTGACGATGCCGGGCGCGGGGGTCTCGAGCACCACCCGCGCCGGGTCGCCGATCTTGCTGCCCGGTCCGACGACCACGGCGGTGGTGTTGAAGTTCAGCGACAAGGCCCCGGTCGTGGCGAAGTAGGCGGGCCCGTTGTCGATGTCCTGCTGCTTGGTCCATCCCCGGATCGGCCAGGCGTGATCCATGTAGCTGTCGTCGAAGTAGACGTTCCCCTCGATCGCGTCGATGCCTTCGAGCTTGAGGTCGTAGACCAGCTTCCAGAGCTTCTCGACGACCAGGGTCGGGTCGCCGGTTCCCACCACGTAGAGATCCCCTTCGAGCACGCCGTCGGCGTTGACGTCGCCGTCGCGCAACACCGTGGTGGTCCACCGATGGCTCGGACCGAGGGTGCGGAGCGCCGCCGCGGCGGTGACGACCTTCATCGTGGACGCCGGGTTCATGCCGGTGTCGGCCTTCCAGGCATAGACCTCCTCGCCGGTCGACACCTTGACCACCTGCAGCGCGATCTTGGCGTCGCGGAACAGGCGATCCTCGGTCAAGGGCTCGAGCACGTCGGACAGGGGCGCAGGCGGCGCGGGCGGCGCGGCCTCCGCCGCCGAGGAGTCTGCCACGGGGGGCGGGTCCTGCGCGACCAACGGGGCGGGGGCAAGGAGCAGGGCAATCGTGAAGGGACGCAAGAGGCGCATGCGGGGGTCCGGCGGGGGCGAGA
>Ga0114932_10001268_pt1 | contig 28948 bp, 30 predicted proteins | sample 2SBtaG_2_FD_87286 | JGI IMG/M metagenome (GOLD analysis project Ga0114932, IMG submission 87286) | Deep subsurface microbial communities from Kolumbo volcano to uncover new lineages of life (NeLLi) - 2SBTROV12_ACTIVE470 metaG | ecosystem: Environmental > Aquatic > Marine > Volcanic ...
CGAGTTTTGGCACATCCTTGTTATGGCTGAATAAATTCAACGTCAGATAGGCGCGCTTTGCGTGTTTGTGGCAAAATTCAACGCCTTCGACCACATCGTCGAGCGAGAATTCCGACTTGGTTCTGAGGCTCATGTCGGGCGTGCCCAGATAGACCGCATCGGCCCCGTACAGCACGGCCATCTTCAGCTTTCTGAGGTTGCCTGCGGGCATCAGGAGTTCGGCGCGGTGCGCGGTCATGGGCTTCACCTTTGAGTAACCAATCGGGTGTTTAGGTCAAATCGGCGGGGAATCCAAATGGATTGACCGATATGAACGCGATGGACGTTCGATCAATTGGGGCACAAAGTTCGCGATCAACGGAAAGGGAACCGGAACATTGCGACTGGTGCGCCGCGCGGCCGAATCACCGCGTTGCAATTCATGCTCAAAAAAGACCTCGTCCGACCCGGTGGTTCGATTCCTGCGGTTCGATCCACTACCGAACCGGCGGGAAAACGACCCGTTGTGAACAATCCCGCCGAACGTCAGCGCCGCATTCGCGCGGTTCCAGCTCCTTGGTCAGGCAGATGCGGACCTCTTGAAAATGGCCGCGTTTGCAGGTGACCGACAGCATCGTGTTTGACAAATTCGGGTTGACCTCCAGGAACGCAGCCTCGACCGCGGTCGCGGGAATTTTAAGCGGTTTCAGCAACTTGCGAAATACTTCCGGTCGCCGTATTCGCCCATAAGCCTCGCGCGAGACCGCAAAATACGCCTCTGCCGAAAGGCCGGAACACCGCCCGTGTTTGTCCCATTGGTGCCACGCCAGCCGGTCCGATCCCATGATGTCGGCCATCGCGCGCGCCATCTGGCCATCGGGCGGTCTCTCGGTGGTCGGGCAGAACGACGGCCAGCCCCTTTCATGCTGCGGCCACAGACCGTGCAGGGTAAAACCAAGGTTGCGCCGGGCGTCGCACTGACTGGCGCCCTGCCCATCACCCTGCAGCGCGCACCAACTGGGCGACCACGACAGCGCAAGCACGTAATAATCAAACTTGCCCGCCGCCTTGGGCCCGGCGACGGCATGCCCGATCGTCATCAGTGCCAGCAACACAAAGGCGGTCAGGCGCAGCATCAAATCCCCCTTTTATTTCGTCTGGCCATTGGCTATATACAGCGCAATTCCCCTCATGAGAACGGAGATGCGCGGAAATCCGCCAGACCGGTTTCACCGAACGGGGAAGATGTGTTTGCGAAAGGAATTCCAATGGCGCTGCCGATCATGGCCAAGGCCACCGCCGTCTGGCTGGTTGATAACACGACCCTGACTTTCAAGCAGATCGCGGATTTCTGCGGGTTGCACGAACTGGAGGTCAACGGCATTGCCGACGGCGAAGTCGCGATTGGAATCAAGGGTTTCGATCCGATCGCCAACACCCAGCTTGATCCCGAAGTGATCGCCGCGGCGGAAAAGGATCCGGCGGTCAAACTGAAATTGAAATTCAACCCCGCTGCCGAAGGCGAACTGGTGCGCAAGGGGCCGCGGTATACGCCGCTGTCCAAACGTCAGGATCGCCCCAGCGCCATTGCCTGGCTGGTCAAATTCCATCCGGAACTTGCGGACAGCCAGATCAGCAAGCTTGTCGGAACCACCAAACCGACGATTCAGTCGATCCGCGACCGGTCGCACTGGAACATGAACAGCATCCAGCCCGTTGACCCGGTGGCGCTGGGCATGTGCCGGCAGGTCGAACTTGACGACGCGGTGCGCAAGGCCGCTGCCAAACGGGCCCGCACCGGCGAGGTGATCGCGGACGACGAGCGGATGAAGCTGGTTTCGACAGTCCAGTCGCTGTCGATGGAATCCGAGTCGAAAATGCCGGCGTCGATGTCGGGGCTGGAAACGTTTTCGCTTGGGGGCGATCCCGAACCCGAGGTCCCGGAATCGTCGCCGGTTGATGCCGAAAGCCTGTTCAACTTGCCCAAAACCGACAAGGAAAAAGATGAGGACGAGGAGGACTGAGGTCCACGGGCCCTAATGCACCGGAGCATCCACCGGGTCGATCAGAGTGCGTCCGCCGTCCACGCTCAGGATCTGCCCGGTGACGAATCCCGACGAATTCGAGGCCAGATACTGTACGGCCTCGGCGACCTCGTCGGCCTCGCCGATTCGGCCCAACGGGGTGGCCTCGGTGATGGTCGTGCGCAGATCACCGCTTTCCTTCAACGCATGGCGAAGGCTGGCGCTCATCACCGATCCGAACGCCACGGCATTCACGCGAATGCGATGCCCGGATAATGCCACGGCCAGCGAGCGGGTCATCTGATCCAGCGCCGCGCAACTGACGGAATAGGACAGCAGATCGGCATGCGTCCTCCGCGCCGCGATCGAGGTCAGGTTAACGATGGCCCCGATGTTGCCCTCGGGTTGGGCGTCATTTTCGGCCTGCTTGATCATGCGCCGCGCAATCACCTGTGACACGCGCAGGCTAGTGGTCACGTTCTGTTCGATCAGAGTTTCAAACGCGTCTTCGTCCGGGTTCAGCGGATCCGAGCGCAAAATCTGACGGCTGGCATTGACCAGAATATCCACACGGTCGAATTCATCGATGGTCGCCGACAAGAGGTTGGCCAGCGTCAGCCGTTCGCGCAGATCACCGGCGAAGAAACGGGCCTCACCGTCCTCGCCGGCAACCGCGGCAACTTCGCGACCCAGTTTTTCCTCGTCCATGTCCACGAACATGACCCGCGCACCCTGACCGACGAAATGGCGGGCGATCGCCAGACCGACACCGTTGGCGGCACCGGTGACGATGGCGGATTTGCCGGCTATTGAGTATGACATCCAGTCCCCCCCGGAATTGATCAGCGCGACCCTATTCGGATTCGCGCCGGGTTGCGAGCCGAAGCGATGCGCGGCTTTGCGGCCCGGAAAACCTTGAAATAGGGTGTCTGCTCCAGCGTTTCGAAGCGATGAAAGCAGGTGTCCAGCACGTTTTCGTACGGCAATTGCCGGTTGGCGACCAGCCACAGATGCCCGTTCGGTTTCAGGATGTTTGCGGCGCTCTTGATGAATTCGGCGCCTAACGAGGCTTCCGCCGCGCGACCCTGATGAAACGGTGGATTGGTGATAACGGCGTCATAAGTTCGGTCGGTGCCCAACCGCAAGACATCGGCCCAGTGAAAATACGCGCGAGGGTCGTTGATGTTGGCTCTGGCGGCATCCAGTGCCGTTTGCTCGGCTTCATGCAGATCCAGCCGCGTCGGCGCGCCTCGGGTAAGGACCGCTTGCGCCAGCCAGCCCCAGCCTGCGCCGAGATCGGCAATGTCGCCTTTTAACCGGTCATCAATATGCGCCGCCAGCAGCGCAGAGCCCTTGTCGATCTTGCCCGGTGAAAACATGCCCGGCGCGGTCAGAAACCCCGCCGGGTTCTTGGCTGGTTCCAGCCCGGCGCTCCAACGCGGTACCGATACGGGCAAGGATTCGGGGCGCGCGAACCAGAAAAGTTTTCCGTGCGCCTTGGCAACGACACCCAGCGGCGGCAACAAGGATTTGACGGCTTTCAGAATCGAATCGATCCCGTCCGTTCGCGCCCCGTCCACCGCCACGATCCCGTGCGGTTCGGTTGCCAGCATCGCGCGCGCCACCAGCCCAAGGGTTTCGGGCTTGGATCGCGTGATATGAACCAGGGTCGCGCGAAACGGCCCCGCGATCTGGGGCTGCACGTCATACCCCCGCGCGGCCAATTGGTCGAAATCGGGTCGGAACGAGTTGCCAAAGATCAGCTCGGCCCCACCAATGCGCGCATAATCCGCGCCGGGTCTGGCACGATAGACGCCGATGCGTCCGGTTTCCGGGAAAACCAGCCCGGAACCGGCACAAGCGAATTCAAGTCGAGATGCCGACATCAGGCGAACGGGCCGACAGGCCCTATTCCTTTTCCATCGTGCATTGCAGCGGATGCTGGTTGCGCCGGGCAAGCTCCATCACCTGCGCGACCTTGGTCTCGGCGATTTCGAACGAAAATACGCCGACAACCGCGAGCCCCTTGTTGTGAACCGTCAGCATGATATCGACCGCCTGCTGGTTGGACACGCTGAAAAACCGTTCCAAAACATAGACGACGAATTCCATCGGCGTATAATCATCGTTCAGTAACAATACCTTATAAAGCGGCGGGCGCTTTATTTTCGTCCGGGTCCGCGTGGCAACGGTGGTATCGCCGTCGTCGTGGTTCGTGTCAGACATGGTGATCGGTAAATGTTTCAACCGGCGCTCCGACCAGGGGGTTTGGGGTGGCTACAATATAAGGCAAGGGGTATCGAAATGGAAATGGTGTCTGTGACCGTATTTTCAATTCTGGATGATCAAGGTTAACGCCCCGCGCGGCAGTGATGCCATTCGTCGTGGATTTTCGGAATATTTGTCGGACAGGAGAAAATCCGGGCAAGCCCTTTGAAAAAATGGCTTTTTTCGCGCAAAAGGACGTGTTAGCGTCAAATTTATAACAAAAGGTACCGGCAAAACGGTACCCGGGGCAGACGAATCGTCGGAGCAACCGATGCACAGGCAGGCGGCGAGCGGGGTCATCCTTGCGCTGGTAATGATCTTCTCGGGCGTGGCGGCCGTTGCTGCGCCCTATGCAGCCATGGTCATCGATGCCCGTACCGGCGAGGTGCTGCATGCCCGTAACGCCGATACCAGGTTGCATCCGGCGTCGCTGACCAAGATGATGACGCTGTACATCGTGTTCGAGGCCATTCGAAATGGCGAAATCACGCTGGATACCCGCGTTTCGATCTCCAAGCGCGCGGCGGCGGAACCGCCCTCGAAACTGGGACTGAAGGCGGGTCAGCGGATCGCGTTGAGGTACCTGATCCGCGCCGCGGCGGTGAAATCCGCCAATGATGCCGCGACGGCCCTGGCCGAGGCGATCTCGGGCAGCGAAGCCGCTTTCGCGAGACGCATGAACAAGACCGCCAAGGCGCTGGGGATGAGCCGCACCAGTTTCAAGAATGCGCATGGCCTTACCGAATCCGGGCATCTTTCGACCGCGCGGGACATGACCAACCTTGGGCGCCACCTGTTTTTCGATTTTCCCCAATATTACAACCTGTTCTCGCGTCGGACCACCAACGCCGGCGGGCGCGAGGTCCGCAATACCAACCGCAAGTTTCTGGCGGCCTATCGGGGTGCCGACGGGATCAAGACCGGGTACACGCAGGCGGCGGGGTTCAATCTGGTTGCGTCGGCAAAGCGCGGTCAGGTCCGGATCATTGCCACCGTATTCGGCGGACGTTCCACGGCGACCCGCAACGCCAGAGTGGCGGAATTGCTGGACCTGGGCTTCAAACGCGCGCCCGGCACGGCCACCGTCAGAAAACCGGATTTGCCGGTTTATGGCCGACCCAAGATCATTCGGGTCACGACCGCGGTTGCGAAAAGTCCGCGACCGTTGGCGCGGCCACCCGGCATCGCGGCGCTTGCGACGGCGGCTGCCGCCAGTGTCGCGGCCGAAATCGTCGAAGCGGTGGCCAGCAGCGAGGCCGCTCAGGTCGTCGACGACCCCGCCGCAAGCGCCCGACCGCAACCTCGCGACGATGGTTTGCAGGTGGTCACGCGGGTTTCGACCTCGGGCGGACGACATTGGGGTATCCGCCTGGGCGCGTTCGCAACCCGCTATGAAGCGGAAAAACTGTTGCTGAAAACCGCGTTGCAGGATTTCAGCTCGCTGGACGGCGCATTGCGAAAAGTCGCGGTCAGAAACGGCGAATATCAGGCCAATTTTGTCGGTCTGACCGAAGATCTGGCCAATCGTGCGTGCAGCCGTCTGAGCGCCCGGCGGCAGGCCTGCACACCCCTGGGGCCCGAGGGGTGACCATTTGCCGACAAGCCGTCCGCCCGCGCGCTGGAAAAATGGCGTGACAGGATTTTGCGATATTTATCGTTGATTATCAATGTAATATCCGGAATTCTAGTAATCTAGTAATCTAGTAATCTAGTAATCTAGTAATCTAGTAATCTAGTAATCTAGTAATCTAGTAATCTAGATCTCCGGTCATCCGGTCATCCGGTAATCTGATGATCCGGTGGTCTGGTCATCCGGCAATCCTGTGGTCCAGCCGGTTAGACGAACGGACATGTCTTTCGGCGATCTTGTCTTCCCGATCATTTTCTGGCCGGGCCGTGATCATCCACTCGAAATCACACTTCGGCGACTTGCCGGTCCAAAATTCTGTCAAGGGTGCGCTTGCATCCCGCGAAATGCGGGAACAATATCGACCTGACCACACCTGATCGAAAGTGCCAGCATGGATTTGTTTGAAACCGCCAAATCGGCACGCCTCAATGCCCATGCCCCGTATTCGGGTTTCCTCGTTGGTGCGGCCATCCGATCGAAATCCGGCAAAGTATTTGCCGGTTGCAACGTTGAAAACGTCGCCTACCCCGAGGGCACCTGCGCCGAGGCCGGTGCGATCGCCGCCATGGTGGCCGCGGGCGATCGTGAAATTGCCGAGGTTCTGGTCGTTGCGGATGCCCCCGAACCCATCACGCCCTGTGGCGGGTGCCGTCAGAAACTGGCCGAATTCGGCGCGCCCGATGTCGTTGTCAGAATGGCAGGGCCAGCGGGCGAGAGACTGGCGATGACCCTTGGCGAATTGCTGCCCGGTGCATTTTCCACGGCCCATCTTGGCAAGGACTGATATGGACGCACGCAGCATCATTGCGCAGATACGCGACGGAGAAACGCCTTCGGGTGATGCCCTGCGCTGGATTGCCAACGGGCTTGCCGATGGCCGGGTTACCGACGCACAGGCCGGGGCATTTGCCATGGCGGCCTTGCTGAACGGGCTGGACGAAGCGGGGCGCGTGGCGCTGACACTGGCCATGCGGGACAGCGGCGTGGTCCAGAAATGGGATCTTCCGGGGCCGGTGCTGGACAAACATTCGACCGGCGGAATTGGCGACAATGTCTCGCTGATGCTGGCGCCCGCGCTGGCGGTGTGTGGAGCGTTCGTTCCGATGATCTCGGGGCGCGGTCTGGGACATACCGGCGGCACCTTGGACAAACTCGACGCGATTCCGGGATACCAGAGCGAAGTCCCCAGCGAAAAGATGCGCGAGGTCGTTGCGAAAGTCGGCTGCGCCATCGTCGGGGCGTCGGGCGATATCGCACCCGCCGACAAACGGCTTTATGGCGTCCGGGACATCACCGGTACGGTGGAAAGTGTCGATCTGATCACGGCCTCGATCCTGTCCAAGAAACTGGCTGCGGGGCTTGGCGGGCTGGTGCTGGACGTCAAGGTGGGCAATGGTGCGTTCTTGCCGGAAATCGCACGCGCCCAAACGTTGGCGCAGTCTTTGGTCGATGTCGGTGGCGGGGCAGGGTGCAGGACCGCGGCGCTGATCACCGACATGAATGAACCGCTGGCATCCTGCGCCGGCAATGCGCTTGAGGTCGCCAACGCCGTTGCCTTCCTGCGCGGCGATCACATCGACGGTCGCCTGTTCGATGTAACGGTAGCGCTGGGCGGATTGCTGCTGGAACTCGGCGGGCTGTGTGACAACACCGCAGAGGGTCAGACCATGATCGCGACCGCGTTTCAGGATGGTTCGGCGGCCGAGAAATTCGCGCGGATGGTTGCGGCACTCGGGGGTCCTTCCGATTTCGTTGATCGGTGTGCAAATCACCTGCGCCGCGCGCCGGTAACGGGCGAGATTGGCGCGCCGCGATCCGGCTTCGTGACGGCGGTGGATGCCCGTGCGCTGGGCGAGGTGGTCGTCGCGTTGGGTGGTGGACGGTTTCGCCATGATGACCGTCTGGACCTGACGGTGGGGCTGGACCAGATCATCGGGCCGGGGGCTTTTGTCGAGGCCGGAGACCCGCTGGCCATCGTGCACGCAGCGGATCAGGATCGGCTTGACGCGGCGACCCGCAGCGTACTGGCGGCGATCGGGATCGGTCCCGAGCCGCCTGAAGAAACCGCCTTGATCGTCGAAAGGATCGGCTGATGGCGCGGGCATTCCTGGCGGTTCTTGACAGCGTCGGTTGCGGCGGCGCACCTGATGCCGCCGATTTCGGTGATCTGGGGGCCAACACACTGGGCCATATCGCCGCGGAATGCGCGGCCGGGCGCGCCGTGAACGGGCGCAGCGGGCCGTTGAAGGTGCCGAATCTCGACCGGCTGGGGCTTGGCGCGGCCATCCGATTGGCCTCGGGCGACGCGACGCCGGGGCTAGACGCAAAGCCCCATGGCACGTGGGGCGCCGCGACCGAGGTTTCGCGCGGCAAGGACACGCCCTCGGGTCACTGGGAGATGGCCGGCGTGCCCGTTCCGTGGGACTGGCACTATTTTCCGGATCGCACACCTGCATTTCCGCCCGAAGTCGTGGCGCGGGTTTGTGAACTGGCGGGCACCAACGGCATTCTGGGAGACTGCCGTGCGTCGGGCATTCCGATCATCGAACGTCTGGGACAAGAGCACCTGAATTCGGGTTGGCCAATTTGTTATACTTCGGCGGATTCGGTTTTTCAGATCGCGGCCCATGAAACCGCGTTCGGGCTTGGCCGATTGCTGGAATTGTGCGCGGATCTTGGGCCGATGCTGCATGCGATGAAGGTCGGGAGGGTGATCGCGCGACCGTTTGTCGGCGACGGTGTGTCGGGATTTCGACGCACCACCAACCGGCGCGATTTTGCCATCTCTCCGCCCGAGCCAACCCTGTGTGACCGGGTTTCGCAGGCCGGCAGAGCGGTGGTCGCACTGGGCAAGATCAAGGATATCTTTTCCGGTTCGGGCGTCACCGCAGCTTTCAAGGGCGAGGGCGATGCCTCGCTGTTCGCGGAACTGACACGGCAGGTGGCGCAGGCGCCCGACGGCAGCCTGGTTTTCGCCAATTTCGTTGAGTTTGATTCGCTCTATGGGCATCAACGCGACGTTTCGGGCTATGCTCGGGCACTGGAATGGTTCGACCGGGGTGTCCCTGACCTGCTGACCGGTTTGCGGTCTGACGATCTGATGATTTTCACCGCCGATCACGGCAACGACCCGACCTGGCGCGGCACCGACCACACGCGCGAGCGGGTGCCGGTGCTGGTGGCCGGGTACGGTGCCGGGGAAATCGGCCAGCGCGCGTTTGCGGATATCGGCGCCAGCATCGCCGCGCATCTTGGCGTGGCATTCGGTCCTGTCGGTGACAGTTTTCTTTGAGCGTGGCTTGCGCTAGAAAGCGATATTCGGGCCGCAGATTTTCCGGGGGATGACATGCCAAACAACCTGACGATCGTCGATCATCCGCTGGTGCAGCACAAGCTGACGCTGATGCGGGAAAAGACGACCTCGACCGCCGTTTTTCGCCAATTGCTGCGCGAAATCTCGATGTTGCTGGCCTACGAGGTGACCCGCGATCTTCCGCTGACCACCAAGCGGATCGAAACTCCGCTGGTGGAAATGGGTGCGCCGGTCCTGAAGGGCAAGAAACTGGCGTTGGTTTCGATCCTGCGGGCCGGAAACGGGTTGCTTGACGGGGTTCTGGAGCTGATTCCTTCGGCCCGGGTCGGTTTTGTCGGTCTTTATCGGGACGAGGAAACCCTCCAACCGGTGCAGTACTATTTCAAGGTACCGGTAGGCCTTGAAAACCGGCCGGTCATCGCGGTCGATCCGATGTTGGCGACCGGCAATTCCTCGGTTGCGGCCATTGATCTGCTGAAAGCGGCGGGGGCCACGGACATCCGGTTCCTGTGCCTGCTTGCCGCCCCCGAAGGGGTGAAACGCATGGGCCAAGCCCACCCCGATGTGCCGGTCATCACGGCGTCGCTGGACACGCGGCTGAACGAGGTGGGATACATCCTGCCGGGGCTAGGTGATGCGGGTGATCGGATGTTTGGCACCAAATAGGCCAGGAATTCGCCCGGACGCCCTTTACTATTTCTTCAGATTTGGGCAGACTTGCCGCCAATAAGAGGGGGCAAAAATGCGGGCAGTCGCAGTCGTAACCTTCGCCACGATCCTTGCGCTTGCGGGCAATGCCAGCGCGAAATCGTTGCGAAATGCCACGGGTCCGGCGGAAACGCCACCGTTGAGCTACAGCGCCGCATTGTACGTCGACAGCAAGGGCTGCGCCTACATCCGGTCGGGCTATGGCGGAGTGGTTACATGGGTGCCGCGCGTCCAGCGCAACCGCCAGGTGGTCTGTGGGCTCAAGCCGACGGTGGTTTCCGGCGCGTCCCGGCCAACGGCAAGCACCGCCAAGCCACGCACGGCTTCCGCCCAATCCGCCAGACCCGCCGCCGCAGCGCCGCGAAAACCCAAACGCCAGGGCATGACCTTGTTTGGCACGCCAAGGCGCGTTTCTGCGGGCAGCAGCCCTTCGCCTTCGCCAGCGCCGACGGTATTTTCTTCACGACCGAAAACGACCGCCAAACCGGTCAAGCCGGTGAAAGTCGCGGCCGTGACGCCGCGCAGGCCGACCGTTTCGCCATCCCCGGCGCCGACCGTGTTCAAATCCAAACCCGCCGCTGCGCCGAAGCCGGTGAAAGTGGCGGCATGGACATTCGGCGTTCGCAGGCACGGTACCCCAACCATCCGACGTGGGCCGCAAGCGGTTCATCCAGCCGACGCAGTGCGCCGTGCCCGTGGGCATGAGGTTGCCGGCCCCGTTCAAGTGGCGCGCGCCGAGGCGGCGTTGCCGGAAGGGTATAAAAGCCTGCTCGGTGCCACGGACCCGACGGCGAGCCGCGGCATCGGCACCCCAGAGGGACGGGCGGCGATGGACCTGATTTGGACCCAGACCATGCCGCGCCGCCTGATCGACGTGACGACGGGGCGGGATATGACGGCGGCGCTGCCCCAGATCCGATATCCGTACACGGGCACGGTTTCGACCCGGCAATACGCGGCATCCGCCGCCAAACCGGCGAAAAAGTTGATCCCGGTTGGCGACGAAGCTTCGCCTGCGAACATGAAACAGATCGAGGATGTTTCGGCACTGACCAGTGAACCGATCGCCGCCGTGATTGCCGCCCGCGTCGCCAGCCATCGTTTCGTGCAGGTCGCGACATTCGGCGTGCCGGCAAATGCCCGGCGCACATTGGCGCGGTTTGGCGCGGTCGGGCTGCCGACCTATGCCCGCCCGTACCAACGCGGCGGCGCAAAGTATGAAATCGTGCTTTTGGGGCCGTTTCAGGATCAGGCAGGATTGCAGGCTGCGCTTTCCGCAGCCCAGCAAGCCGGATTTTCCGACGCGTTCTACGTGAATTAGATTTGACAGCAACCGGATCAGTTCCAGACCGGCCCGGGCGATGACGCATACCAATCGTCGAATCGTATTTCCGCGATCGTGACCGGACGTCAATCAGGCTTGCTGGCCTGACCTCCGGGCGAGATATATGGAAATAACATTAAATATCAATGAGTTATGGAGAAATCCGCTCGTCTAGCCGTCTAGACGGCTGGACGGCCAGACAGCCGGTCGGCCAGACGGCTGGAGGGCCAAACGGCTGGCTGATTGGAGGGCCAGACGTCCAGCCGACTGGACGGCCAGACCCGTAATCGGGGCAGTCCCGGATTTCGCGCCGGTGACAAGCGGATTTACGAAAACTGAGGCGGGTCTAAGCCGCCGGCCATTTCAATCCAGATTGGCCAGCCGCAGACGGGCGATCTGATGAACCTGATTGAGCGCCTCGCGAAACTCGGTCGCAAAATCGTTGGGCAGGCGGGCGCGAAAATTCCCGAGAATCTCGGCCCGGTTACGGCCCTTGACCGCCAGAATGTAGGGGAATTCGAACTTGGCGCGATAGGCCGTGTTAAGCTCGGTGAATTCGGAAAACTCTGCGGGCGAGCATTGATCCAGCCCCGCGTCGGCCTGTTCGGATGTGCTTTCGCGGGTCAGCGTCCCGCTTTGCGCCAACCGGCCTGCCAGATCGGGATGCGCCCGCAACAGGACCATTTGCGGTCCGGGGCCCGCGGACTCGACCAGATGCGCGAATGGCCCGGCCAGATCGGAACTGACCCCGGCGGACAGATGCCTGCGCTCATCAAAACATTTTTCCGCGATCCAGCGCGAATGTTCATAGACTCCGCCGAACCGGTCGGCAAACTCGTTTCTGCCAAGCGTCGCGATCATGGTCGAACCGCCTTTCGTCAAGGGAACCACAAGGATATGACAGCACGGTGGGACTTCAAAGCGGGAATTATTTGCGGGACGAATTCGGTTTTTCGTCCGGCACCGGGGCGGTCAGGCGAACACGTCCGCAAGCGGCATCCGCTCGCGTTTGCGCTGTAATTCCAGGTGCCCAAGTGGCGACCATCCGACGATCACGGTGTCAACACTATCACGGCGCAGCGCCTGCTTCAGGACCTGCTCGACCTGACGGCGGTCCTTTTTGCCCATGGGCGCGAAATCGATCACGATCTGGCCGCCCAAACCGCGCAACCGCAACTGTCGGGGCAGATCACGCGCGGCGGCGATATTTGCCTTGAGCCCGGCTGCTGGCGAAAAATCCCCGCCCGTATTCACATCCACCGCCACCAGCGCCCGCGTTGGTTCGACAAACATCTTCGCCAGCGCGCCAAGCCTCACCATGGGCGTTTCAAGGGTTTCGATCATGACGGTCAGGTCGTGTTCCGCAAAACTGCCGTCGTGATCGGCCACCTGATCCGGTTCGGGATCGGTCCAGTCCCGCCATGCCCGAAAATGCGCGCCGGGCGCCTGCAGCAATATCCCCGGTCCCTGAATGTCTGTGTTCTCAAGAACCGAACAACAGATGTCGCGCAGTTCCGAGATTTCGGCAAGGATGGCCTCGGGCGTCGCGGCGGTCGCTGCTGACCGTAGGATCAGGCCGTAGGTGTCCGGCGCATCCGCCATTGCCTCGGCGGCGATTTCCGCCATCCGTTCCCGCGCCTCGTCGTCGCGCACCGACCGCGCGATATTGCGACCCGGTGCATCCGGGGTCAGGATGGCGTTGCGACCCTTGAACAGCAGGCGCGTCGTTACCGGGGGCGCCTTGCCGCGTTCGGCATTTGCCGCAATCTGCACCAACATGACCGTACCGGGTGAAATTTCGCGGGCGTTGCGCAGATACCCCTTTTGTCCGTCGCCCAGTCCGATGATCAGACCGCCCTGACCTTTCAACGGTCGTTCGGCGATGCCACGGTAGATCGCACCCGGCAGCGGTATCGCCGAGGGCTTGGGATCGATCAGCAGATCGGTCAAACGGCCGTCGACCATCAGGGCCGCCGCTTCGCGACCGTTCAGGTGATCCAGAATGGCGATCCGCCCTTTCATGCGTCGCCTGCGCCCGCGATCGGATACCCGGCAGCGACCAGCAGATTTGCGGTTTCCGTCAGCGGCAGGCCAACAATGCCAGTGAACGATCCGGTGATCCACGGGATCATCGCCCCGGCCAGACCCTGAATGCCGTAGGCCCCGGCCTTGCCCCGCCATTCGCCCGACGCAAGAAATGACGCGATTTCGGCCCGGGAAAGGGATTTCATGCGAACGACGGAAACGGCTTCGCGTTGCCAAAGCCTTTCGCCGCGTGCCAGCGCGACCGCCGTGATCACGCGGTGACGCCGTCCCGACAGCAATCCGAGCATCCGTTCGGCATCGCCCCGATTTTCCGGTTTGCCGAGGATGCGCAGACCAAGCGCGACGGTGGTGTCCGCGCAAAGGACCAGGTCCTTTGGTCCCGCCGGAATTGCCGCAATCTTTTCGCGCGCCATGCGGCGGCAGTAATCGCGCGGCCGTTCGCCACCGGCGGGCGTTTCATCGATTTCCGGCGCGGCAATCGCATCGGGCGTCACGCCAATCTGCGCCAGCAGCTCGCGCCGGCGCGGGCTGGCAGATCCGAGGATCAGGCGCATTGCGGGCTATTTGTATCGGTAATTGATCCGGCCTTTGGTCAGATCATAGGGGGTCATTTCAACCTGCACCTTGTCGCCCGCCAGCACCCGGATGCGGTTCTTGCGCATCTTCCCGGCAGTGTGGGCGATGATCTCATGGCCGTTCTCAAGCTCGACCCGAAAGGTCGCATTCGGCAAAAGCTCTACCACGACTCCCGGAAATTCGAGCAATTCTTCCTTGGCCATGTTTTCTCCGGTCGGGTTGTTCCTGCCCGGACCCAGCCGAGCGCCGCATGAATGCCTTTGATTGGCGGGGAATTCAAGCGGTAATACCCGCATCGCCATCCCTGGCCGCCCAAACGGCAGGGTCCGGCTTGCTTTTTGGCCACAATCTCGGTTTGCTATATGTGAAAGGCCGGTGCCGCGCCCGCGATTATTCCGGCAGTTTTCCCGGTTTTCGAAGCAGAACGGAGATACGCGATCAACGACGAACCCGATCCCGGCGAAATTGCCCCTGCCGAAGCGTATTTCACGCGGCGATGCCATGCCTGCGGCTGCGCGGATATGGCACCGGGTTCACGGTTCGGCGGCACCGGATTTCAGGAAAGCGTGGACCAGGGGGTCGAATACCAGTGCCCCCAATGCGGGGCAAAGGTCCCAATCCGCGATACCGGCGCGTTGCTGTCAGGCGGTCTGATTTCGGCGTTCTGGCTGGCGATCGGGGGGTGGGCGCTCTGGGCGGGCCCCTTGTGGTATCTTCGCAATGCCAGGTATTTCGCCGGCGAGAACGATTTTGATCTTTACCTGTTCGACGGCATCTTGTCGCTGCTGGCTGTCGGCGTTTTTGCCGTCGCCTGCTGGTACGCGTGGACGGAATTTCTTGCGCCGCTGCGCAACGTCAGGCGCCATCCTGTGGCCGGGCGTTTGCGCGAACCTACTGCTGACGAGCGGCGCGAACAAAGCCGCGCGCGCCGCACGCTGGTGCTGAGCGTTCTGGTTCTGCCGCTGGGCCTGTGGGCGGTGCTTCTTGTGGCCATTTGGCTGTTGAGCCTGACGGGGCTTGACCTGCGTGAGAACACGGCGGTCAAATATATCGCCGTTGCGGTGTTGGTCGGCGCGGTCTTTTCGCTGGGTCGCAAATCCCGCATCAATGCACCGTTGCTGATGGCAGGGATGGCGGGATGGCTTGCGGTTTTCGTTGCCGTGATCTTCATGTTCTGAGCGAAGTCGCGAACTGGCCAAGGGCCGCGCGCGCGACCTCTGCGCCCCATTCCTGTACGAAATGCCCGGCATCGGGCAGGATCAGCGGTTCGGGACAACCCCGGATCATGTCCTGCATCCGCGCCATGGCCGGCAGCCCCAGCACCGGGTCGGCGGCGCCGACGGCCATGAAGCTTTGCCCCTGCCAGTCATCCCGCCAGTATCTTGCAGCGCGTTTGCTGGTTTTGACGCCTTCCATATCCGGGCGCGTCATTACCATATCGGGAAAACGCCGAACGCCGGCCTTGTAAGTGGCGTCCGGCCACGGGGCGGCATAAGCGGCGACCTCGGCCGCCGACAGGTGGGGACAACTTCGCGACATCAGTTTGCCGACATCCAGATCCGGGTTGGCCGCCGCATACGCGCGCCATTGCTCGAACCCAGCGCCCGCCGGAACGCCGGTTGCCAGCGCCGTGTTCATGATGATCAGCCGAGAATATCGCTCGGGTGCCTCCATCGGCAGGGTCAGGCCCAGCAACCCACCCCAATCCTGAACCACCAGCGTGACATTGCGCAGGTCGAGCCGCCGGACAAATTCGGTCAGCATGTCACGATGAAAATGAAACCCGTAATCCTTGTCCCGGACCGGCTTGTCCGAACGCCCAAATCCAAACATGTCGGGCGCGACCACTCGCCCGCCACTTGCCAGAAAGACCGGGATCATCCGGCGAAAGAGGTAACACCAGGTCGGCTCGCCATGCAGGCACAGGAAAACCGGCTGGTCGGCCCCGGTTGCACCTTCGTCGATATAGTGACAGCGCAACCCCGCATAACCCGCCAGATCGTCAAGGTATCTGGGCCCCCAGGGAAAACCGGGCAGGGCGGTGAAACGGGATTCGGGTGTGCGCAGGGTTTCCATGAATGCTCCGGACTCTGTGACGGTCGGCACAGCCTAATCCGCCTGAAACCGGTTCTCAATGCGTGCCTGTATCTGATCCCGCGCCTGCCGGTACGCGATCAGCTTGGCCTCGCGGGATTCGCCCAGTCCGGTGGGGTCGATGATTGGCCAGTATTCGACATCAAGGGCGGCGTAACGTGTATGTTCCAGGGCCCGGCGCTGCGACGCTGGCGACAAAGCGACAATCAGGTCATAGGCTTCAAGATCGTCGCCCCAGTCCATCATTTCGTCGATGGAGCGGACCCGGTGTCGGCTGAGCTCGACGCCGATCTCCAGACATACCGCAATGGCGAAACCATCGATCTCCAGCTCGTTCCGGACCCCGGCTGATTGCACATAGACCGCGTGGCCGATATGTCTTTTCATCAAACCCTCGGCCATGGGGGACCGTACAGCGTTGTAATCGCAGCAGAAAAGTACCGATCCGGGATTTTTATCCTGCATTGCGCCCGGTCACCCCTTGAAATGCAGAACACAGATCAGCGTGAACAGACGGCGTGACGTCAGATTATCGATCACGACCTTGTCCGCCAGACGTTCCTGCAACACGCGCGCGCCTTCGTCGTGGATACCGCGCCGCCCCATGTCGATGGCCTCGATCTGGCTGGGTGGCAGGCGTTTCACCGCGTCGAAATAGGCCTCGCAAATCTGGAAATAATCTTTGACCACCTGCCGGAACGGCGACAGAGATAAATGGAACTCGGCGACCGGCGCGTGTGCGCCCGTGCGAATGTCAAAAACCAGTCGCCCCTCGCGGATCGCCAACAGCAGACGATAGGGGCCCGCGGCGACATCACGCCCGGCATTGTCCGGCAATCCGAAGGAATTTTCCTCGATCAGATCAAAAATCGCCACCTTGCGTTCCTGATCGATCTCGGGCGTCGGTGCGGGCAGGCCGGTTTCGTCGATCTCGACGTGGGACAGGCGGTTTCGGTCAGTCATCGGTCAACTGGTTCAACGGATCCAGCCGCAGGCGGACCGACAGCGCGTGTGCCGACAGCCCCTCGGAATCCGCCAGCGTGGCCGCGGCGGGGCCGATGGATTTCAGCGCAGCCGGGGTCATTTTCGCGATCGTCGTGCGCTTCATGAAATCAAGCACCGAAAGCCCGGACGAGAATCGCGCCGACCGCGCCGTTGGCAGGACATGGTTCGGGCCGCCGACATAATCGCCGATGGCTTCGGGTGTCAGGGCACCCAGGAATATCGCGCCCGCATGGGTATCCCTTTCAGCCAAAGCCTCTGGGTTCGCGACGCAAAGTTGCAGGTGTTCGGGTGCAACCCGGTCTGATAATTCCGCCGCCCGATCCAGCGACTGGACAACGATCACCGCCCCGAAATCCCGCCAGCTTTGCCCGGCAATCGAGCGCCGTTCCAGCGATTGCAGCCGCAAATCGATGGCCGCGGCAACTCGTTTTGCGAAATCCGCGTCGTCCGTGATCAGGATCGATTGCGCGGTGGCATCGTGTTCGGCCTGACTTAACAGATCGAGGGCAATCCAGTCGGGGTCGTTGTCACGATCCGCGATCACCAGAATCTCTGACGGTCCCGCGATCATGTCGATCCCGACGGTCCCGAAAACCCGGCGCTTTGCTGCCGCCACGAAGGCATTGCCCGGCCCGGTGATCTTGTCCACTGCGGGGATGGTTTCGGTGCCATAGGCCATCGCGGCTATGGCCTGCGCCCCGCCGATGCGACAAATGGTGTCGACACCGGCTAGCCGCGCCGCCAACAGGACCAGCGGATTTATCACACCGCCCGGTGTCGGCACACAGATCATCAGCCGCCTTACCCCGGCGACCTTTGCCGGAATCGCGTTCATCAGTACCGACGAGGGATAAGATGCCAGCCCGCCCGGCACATACAATCCCGCTGCGTCAACCGCGCCCCAGCGCCAGCCGAGCATGGCCCCGGTTTCGTCCTGCCAAGACACATTTTCCGGGAATTGCCGTTGGTGATAGGCGCGAATGCGCGAAGCCGCCAATTCAAGCGCCCGAGCCTCCTGCGGGGGAACGCCGTCGATTGCGACGTCGATCTCGTCCTGCGAAATGATCAGGGTATCCTGCGTCAGGTCCAGATCGTCGAATTTGGCCGTCAGGTCGATCACGGCCTGATCGCCTCTTTTCCGGACATCGGAAATGATCGCGGCCACCGCTGCATCGACATCCTGCGCGGCCTCGCGGGATTGGCTCAGGAAGTCGTGAAATCGTGTTTCGAAATCCTGGGTCGCCGTGTTCAGGAAAACCGGCATTGCTCAATCATCCAGCGCGTGGTCGGGCGCCGATTTCGACGGCGCACCATACGGTCGGGTCACGTCGCTGAGCCGGATTTCGACGCATTCCAGCTCCAGCGCGATCGCGCCGTCGCCCGCCAGCGTGATTTCCAGCCTGCCGGTGCCATCGTCGGCGGGCGTAAATTCCATCGCCAGAACCGAAAGCACAAGGTCCGCATGCGACCGGTCCAGCCCACTGGTCGCAACCTTGTCAACGTCGCCGATCACCAGCATGGACTGCACGCGCTCGTAATTCCGGTGGGCGGTTTCGGCTTCCTGCCGGTCTTCCCAGCGGAACCGGTTCAACAACAGCGCGAAGCGGCGCTTGGCCGGTTGCCACGACATTTCGGACATGGGAAAAACCGCGTCCTGCACCAAGGCCGAGATTACCTTGAGGTCCTCGGCATCCAGCGCCTGAAGCCGCAGGGGAGCGCCGCCCGCATCCTCGAATCTGGCATCGTCAACCATCTTCCGTTACCCGCTCGATTTCGGCACCGCAGGCCGACAGCTTTTCTTCGACCCGTTCATAGCCCCGATCCAGATGATACACCCGGCTGACCGTGGTTTCGCCGGTCGCGCCGAGACCTGCGAGGATGAGCGAAACCGACGCCCGCAAATCGGTCGCCATCACCGGTGCGCCGCGCAGTTTTTCAACCCCGGTCACCGTTGCGGTTCCGCCGTGAACCTCGATCCCGGCCCCCATCCGGATCAATTCCGGCGCGTGCATGAAACGGTTTTCAAATATCCGCTCTTCCAGCACCGAGGTGCCGTCCGCCGTACACAACAACGCCATCATCTGGGCCTGAAGGTCGGTCGGAAACCCCGGATGCGGCGCGGTGACGACATCAACCGCCGCGACCCGCCCATTCGGACGGCTGACCCTGAGGCCGGTTGCGGTTTGCTCGATGGAAATCCCGGTCTCGCACAGCTTGGTTGCGAAAGCCCCGATCAGATCAAGGCGGCCGCCCAGCAGCTCGACCTCGCCGCCAGTAATGGCAGGGGCCAGCATATAGGTGCCCAGTTCGATCCGGTCGATGACGACGGGATGCGTTGCGCCCCGCAGCCGGTCCACGCCCTGTACCGTGATCGTATCGGTTCCCGCACCATCGATCTGCGCGCCCATCGCGGTCAGACAACGGGCCAGATCGACGATTTCCGGCTCGCGGGCCGCGTTCTTCAGCACGGTCGTTCCCTTGGCAAGCGTGGCCGCCATCAGAATGTTCTCGGTCGCGCCGACGGAAACGACCGGAAACTCGAACGTACCGCCCACAAGCCCGCGCGGTGCCCTGGCGTGGACATAGCCGTCGCGCAGTTCCAGTTCTGCCCCCAGCGATTCGAGCCCGCGAAGATGCAGATCGACCGGACGCGCGCCGATTGCACAACCGCCGGGCAGCGAAACCACGGCATGCCCCTCGCGCGCCAGCATCGGCCCCAGCACCAGAATCGAGGCACGCATCTGGCGCACGATTTCGTAGTCGGCAACGTGGTTGTCGATCTTGCGCGAGCTTAGAATTTGTTTCTGCCCGTCTTCCAGCGAGGTGATCCCGACGCCCAGACTTGCCAGCAAAACCGACATGGTGCGGATATCGGAAAGACGCGGCGTGTTGGTAAGGGTCAGCGGTTCTTCGGTCAAAAGTGTCGCGGGCATCAGGGTCAGACAGGCGTTCTTGGCCCCGGCTATCGGAATGCTGCCGCTCAGCGTCTTGCCGCCCGTGACGATGATGCTGTCCATGGTTTGTCCCGCCCTCAGTCGCGCCCGGATCGCGCATTCTCCGCACGATCCCTGGCTTGGGCCTTACGCCGCCGAAGGTTGGCTTTCAACGCCTGTTTCAACCGTGCTTCGCGGGATGATTGTGCGCCATTGTCGCGGGGCGTTTCCGCTTTGTTTTTTGCCTGATCTCGCGTCATCCGCCCTGTTTATCCCACCGGGTGCCGACCGTCCAGATTGCGCTTGCGTAATCGCGGATTTCCGATAAATAAACGCCTGATCTCATCAGGCTGCTGTAGCTCAGAGGTAGAGCACCCCCTTGGTAAGGGGGAGGTCGAGAGTTCAATTCTCTCCAGCAGCACCATTCTTGCCGTTTTCCAGATATGAAAACACGCGGGCGATGTCCGGCGGTGGTTCGCGCGAAGTCAGCGATTTGCCATCCACAAAGGCCGAAACGAAGGTGCCCTCAAAACATAGTATTTGCGCCTGATATCCCTTGACGGCGTGCCGGACCGACGTGCGGCCAGCGTGAACAAGGCAAACGGTGCAGACCAGATCGTCGCGCGGTGTGATCGGCGCGCGAAAATCGAGCTCCATGCGGACGAACGGCGTTCCAATCCCGCGATCGACATTCAATTCGTACCAGTCCAGCCCGACATGGGCTTTCCACCATGCTTCGATGGCCTCCAGCGCCCAATAGGGAATGCGGCCGGTAAAGGCGATCAGCGCCGGGTCGCAATCGGCCCATGTTACCCGGATCCGGTGGTGGAAAACGGGGGTCGTCCCGCGATCAGGCATGGTGCAACTGAACGTATTCAAACTCGCCCGGTTTGTTGTCGATGCCGACACGCGGCGGGGCGATCCAGCCGGCATATTCGCCGGGTCGCCAAACCGGTGTCATCAGCGATTGAATGAAATCGCCGTCCGTCTTGGTCGGCAGCCAGTTGTCGCGCTCCGCCGCGTGGGATTTTTTGGCAACCACCTTGCCCCCGGGGGTGATCGGCGCCCCGGAAAAGGCGCCGATCTGGCGGTTGAATCCCGCATGTGGCAGGCGCAGTTCAAAGTCGATTCCGTGCTTTGCGATAATGGCATTCCAGCGGCGCACGCCACCGCGGCAATCGTGCGTGTAATCATCCCTCAGGCGCATGTTGATGACCGTCAGCGCAGGGGCGGCACGCGTCTCGATCCGGCCATCCCGGAATTCGGAGACCGGGTACGTCGCGCCCTGCAACTGATGGTCGTCATCGATGCGGTTTTCGCGAAAACGGCCCTTGATGCCGGCGCTGAAGGCATTGGCGGCATTGGTCGAGACCTCGGCCCCGAACAGGTCGAGCGACAGCGAGTAATGCAGGTTCAGCTTTTTCTGAATAGTTGCCAGGTCGATCACGCCAAGGTCACGGATTTTGTTGGTGTCAAACGGATCGGTGATCCCCGCCTCGTTCATCCGTTCGCAGGTTTTGCGGATCACCCGGCCCACGCCGGTTTCCCCCACGAACATGTGATGCGCTTCTTCGGTCAACATGAACCGGCAGGTGCGCGAAAGCGGGTCAAACCCGGATTGGGCCAGGCTTTCAAGCTGCATCTTGCCGTCGCGGTCGGTAAAGGTGGTGAACATGAAGAACGACAGCCAGTCCGGCGTTTCCTCGTTGAACGCGCCCAGCATGCGCGGCTTTTCGTCTGATCCGGACTGACGTTTCAGCAATTCCCCGCTTTCTTCGCGGCCGTCACGGCCAAAGTATTTTTGCAGGATATAGACCATCGCCCACAAATGCCGCGCCTCTTCGACATTGACCTGAAACAGGTTGCGCATGTCATAGAGCGATGGCGCGGTCTTGCCCAGGAACCGCTGCTGTTCGACGCTTGCCGGTTCCGTGTCCCCCTGAATGACCACCAGACGCCGCAGCATGGCCCGATATTCGCCGGGAACGTCCTGCCATGCCGGTTCGCCCAGATGTTCGCCGCACGGAATACGCCGATCTTTTATGCGCGGTGCCAGCAGCACCCCCCAGCGGTATTGCGGCATTTTCACATAGTCGAATTTGGCCCAGCCTTTCGGGTCGACGCCGACAGCGGTGCGAAGATAGACCAGACTTTCCTGAAATCCGTCCGGCCCCATCCCGTTCCACCAGTCAAGATAACCCGGATGCCACTTTTCCAGCGCCTTTAGCACGCGCCGGTCGTCGGACAGGCCGACATTGTTGGGGATCAGCGTGTCATAGCTGACATCGGTGCCATCGTTCATTTGCATCGCTCCCACGAAATTTCAAACTCGCCGCCGGTCGAACTGCGCGCGATTTCCGCTGCCATAGCTTTGCAGCGCGCCGGTTTCGCCCACCGCATTCGGGCGTTGGAAAATCCAGTTCTGCCAGGCGGTCAGGCGGCCGAATATCCGGGTTTCCATCGTTTCCGGCCCGGCAAAACGCAGGTTCGCCTCCATCCCGCTGAGCGCGTCCGGCGAGAACGAGCCGCGTTCCTCCAGAAACAGCCGAATTTCGTCGTGCCAGTCGATATCGTCCAGCGCAAAGGTGATCAGCTCCAGCCTTTCGGCGGTATGACTTTTCAACGCCTCGCCGATTTGGGCCTGCGCCCTTGCCACCTTTTCCGGCGCACCCAGAAACCGGGTTTCAAGCCGGGTCAGATCGTTCGCCATCGGCAACGGGCCGAAATTCATCGCGCTAAGGGAAAATGCAGCCTCGGGGCGGTTGTCGCCTTCAAACGGGCCGTCGGCCATATAGGTTCGATCGCAGGCGAACAGCAATTCCGCCAGAACGCCCGCAAAACACGAGCCCGGTTCCACCAGTGCCACCAGCGAACGTGATGTGACATCGATGCGTTTCAGCACGCGTTTCCAGTAAAGCAGGATTTCGTGCGCCAACCAGTCCGCCTGATTTTCAAGCAGAAACGTTTCGTGCGCCATGAGCGCGCCAATGTCGCCAGTGGTTTTGAACAGGACGACCCCGATTCCGGTTTCGTTGAACCGCAGATGAAGGATCGCGTCGTCCAGTTCACGCGCCGCCCTGAGCATCCAGGTCGACGCCCCCGCGGTGTGCAGCGCGGTCATGCTGTCGGGCGGCGCGCCGTCCGGCCCGTGGATCGTGATCGTCGCGGTGCCCAGATCGCGGTCAAGCGCGATTTCGACGGTAGAATAGGTGATCGAACCGCCATCCGGGAAAGTTCGCGCCAACGGGTCAAGGGGTATTCCGGTCACGCCGCCGGACTTGGCATTGCGGGCCGCGAATTCGGCGGCCCGGTTCCTGGTGGTTTCCTCGAATTTCGAGTTTGGCACCAGTTCATCGACCAGTTTCCAGTCCAGCGCCCGCTTGCCGCGCACGCCTTCCTCGGTCGAGCAGAACACGTCGGCCAGATCGCGCCGCACGCGACGTTTGTCGGTCACGCGCGTCAGTCCGCCGGTGCCGGGCAGAACCGCCAGCAGCGGCACTTCGGGCAGCGCGACATTGGATGAACCATCATCGGTCAGAAGAATATGTTCGCACGCCAGCGCCAGTTCATAGCCGCCGCCCGCGCACGAACCCCGGATCGCACAGATATAGCTTTGGCCGGATTCCGGTCCCGCGGCCTCAAATGTATTCCGGGTCTCGTTGGTGAATTTGCAGAAGTTGACCTTGTGGGCGTGATCTGCACCACCCAGCATACGAATATTGGCCCCGGCGCAAAAAACCTTTGGATGACCGGAGCGCAGCACGACGGTTCCGATCGCCGGATGTTCGAACCGCATGCGCTGCACGATATCGGCAAGTTCGATGTCCACGCCAAGATCATACGAATTCAGTTTCAGATCATAGCCGGGAAACAGCCCTCCAGCCTCGTCGACGTCCATGAAAAGGGTCGCGACGTTCCCGTCATATTCGACGCGCCAGTGGCGGTAGTTTTCGGGTTCGGTCTGGAAATCTATCACCGTATCGACCGGCAATGTGGCAGTTGTGTCAATATACCGGCGGCGGTTTGCCCGGTAAACCGGAAAATCCGGGCGTTCTGGGCGGACCGGCGATGCCCTTGGGCGGTATTACCCGAAAGCCAATGCAAATTCGGAACCCGCTGCATACATGCCTGCCCTATCTGAGCGCCGCGAAATCGGCCGATGCGTCGGGCCCGATGCCCGGTCACCGGGATTGCGCGCGCAGTTTGAAGCGTTGAATCTTGCCGGTTGCGGTCTTGGGCAATGCGTCCACGAATTCGATCCAGCGCGGGTAACTCCATTTTGCCGCATTGGATTTGACCAACGCCTGCAATTCCGGCTTCAGCCCGATTGGATCGGCTTCGGGTTGCAGGACGATATAAGCCTGCGGTTTCTCGAGACCATCCCTGTCCCGTCGCGGGACGATTGCGGCCTCCAGCACGCTTGGATGCGACGCCAGAACCTGCTCGACCTCAAAGGGCGATACCCAGTTACCCGATACCTTGAACATGTCGTCCGTGCGCCCGCAATAGATCAGCCGCCCGTCGGCACGACGTTGGTATTTGTCGCCGGTGCGGGTCCAGCCGCCCTGAAACGTTGCGTCGTTTTTTTCCGGCCGGTTCCAGTAATCGGCCGCCGCGGACGGGCCCGTTACCAGCAGTTCGCCGATTTCGTCGTCCGCAACCGGGCCGCCGTCTTCGTTCACGAGCCGCATTTCATATCCCGGAACCGCCACGCCCGATGTGCCGAATTCCACGTTGTCGGGTGCGTTCGACAGAAAGATGTGCAGCAATTCGGTCGAGCCGACTCCGTCCAGTATCTCGGTTCCGGTCAGGTCTTGCCACCGCTCGCCCGCATCTGCGGGCAAAGCCTCGCCCGCCGAAATGCAGCGGCGGAAACCGTCGCAGCCCTCGCGGATCGTGCCGTCCATTTCCGACAGCATCGCCGCGTATAGTGTGGGGACTCCGCAGAAAATCGTCGGGCGGGTTCGCTGGATGACGTCGAAAACCGCCGCGGGCGTGGGGCGGCCGGCATTCAGAACCGCGGTCGCGCCGACCGACATCGGAAAGCTCATGCTGTTGCCAAGGCCATAGGCGAAGAACAGCTTCGCCGCCGAGAAAACCGTGTCATCCGTCTGAATTTTCAGGATTTGCGCGCCGTAGGTTTCGGCTGTCGCCTGCAAGCTGGAATGGACGTGCCGCACCCCTTTCGGGGCCCCGGTCGAACCCGAGGAATAAAGCCAGAAAGCGATCGCGTCGGGCGCGGATTCGATCATGGTCAGTGGATTGCTGTTGGCCAGTTCGTTGGCAAACTGCGGAACTTCGTCACCTTCGCCGCCCAGCACGATGATCTGCCGTAATTCCGGGCAATGCGGCAAAACCGATGCGACGGTGGCCAGCAGATTGGCTGACACAAACAGGATCGCCGCTTGGCTGTCGTTCAGGATCGACTGGTAGATATCCGGGGTCAGCAGGGTGTTGAGCGGCACCGGCACCACACCGCATTTCAGGCTGCCCCAGAATATCACCGGAAACTCGATGACATCATGCACCAGCATCGCCGCACGCTCGTCTCGCCGGATTCCGTGGCGCTGGTACAGTCCGGCCATGCGGTCGCTTTCAAAAGCCAGATCGGCATAGCTCAGGCTGCGACCGCCGCCGCCGCCCTCGACAAAGGCCAGCTTTTCGGCAATTGGTCCGATCCGGTGTCGGTCGACGAAATACTGTGCGGCGTTTCCTGATGGCGGTTTCACCGGCCCTCCTTTTGCGTGTTCAAACACCCAGATAGCGTTGCAACGCGGCGCGGTCGTTTCTCAGTTCCGCAGAAGTGCCGGACCAGACGACCTTGCCGCGTTCGATAATGAAATTCCGGTCGGCAATTTTCAAGAGGTCCGAAAGGTTCTTGTCCACCAGCAGGATCGACAGATTTTGTTGACGGATACGGGCCAACGCGTCCCAGATTTTCCGGCGGACCATGGGGGCCAGCCCCTCGGTTGCTTCGTCAAGGATCAGCAGTTTCGGATTGGTCATCAGCGCCCGCCCGATGGCCAACATCTGCTGCTCGCCGCCCGACAACAGATTGCCCATCGTTGTGCGACGGTCGGCCAGTTCCGGAAACATCGTATAGACGCGATCCTCGTTCCACGGATCGGCGAGGCCCAGATGGTTGCTGGCCGTCGCGATCAGGTTTTCGCGCAGCGTGAGATTGGGAAATATCTGGCGGCCTTCGGGAACCAGCCCGATTCCGAGATTGGCAATTGCAAACGAGGGTTGGCCGACCAACTCGTGGCCTTCGAACGTGACCGAGCCGCCGCTTGCCGGAACGATGCCCATGATCGCGCTGATCGTGGTGGTCTTGCCCATTCCGTTGCGGCCCAGCAGCGTCGCCACCGCGCCCGTTCCAAGCGCCAGATCGATGCCGAACAGCGCCTGCGAGGTGCCGTAATGTGCCGTCACGTTACGCAGTTCCAGCATTATTCTTCCTCGCCCAGATAGGCATGTCGCACCGCGTCATTGGCGCGGATTTCTTCCGGCGGGCCGGTGGCGATGATCCGCCCGTAGACCAGCACGCTGATCCGGTCGGCCAGCGCGAACACCGCGTCCATGTCGTGTTCGATCAGCAGAATCGTGCGCTGACCCTTCAGCGATTTCAAGAACGCCACAATCCGGGCGCTTTCCTGCGGGCCAAGCCCGGCCATGGGTTCGTCGAGCAGCACGAGCGGCGCGCCGGTCGCCAGCGATATCGCGATTTCCAGCACCCGGTGTTCGCCGTGCGAAAGGGCGCGCGCCGCCGCCCCGGCACGCCCGGCAAGTCCGACCTGCGCCAGAACGGCGCGTGCCTGCCCGCGCAGATCGTCGATCTTGCGCGCCGCGCGGATCATGCGGAACGAATGGCCCTGCCTGGCCTGAATGGCCAGCGCGACATTGTCCAGAACGCTCAGGTCCATCACCAGCGAAGTGATCTGAAACGACCGCGTTATCCCCAGTCGCGCCCGTGCATGTGCCGGTTTTGCGGTAATATCCCGACCGTTCAACCGGATCGTGCCACGGTCGGGTTGCAACGACCCGGCAAGTTGGGCGATCAGCGTGGTCTTGCCCGCACCGTTCGGGCCGATGATGGCGTGGAAATGGCCCTTTTCGATGGTCAGGTTCACATCATCCGTGGCGCGAATGCCGCCGAATTTCTTGGACAAGCCATCGATTTCCAGCAAGGCCGCCATCTTATCCTCGCCGCCTTTGCACGATCCCCATCAGACCACCCCGCGCGAACAGGACGACCCCGATCAGCATCAGGCCAAACGGCAGGTGCCAGAAAACGGTGATCCCGGACAGGAATTCCTCGAGCAAAATGAAAACCGCGGAGCCCAGCACCGGGCCAAGCGTGGTGGCCGTGCCGCCGAGTATGACCATGAACATCAACTCGCCCGAGCGGCTCCACCCCATCATTTCCGGTGAGATGAAAGTGGTGAAATTGCCCAGTAACGCGCCGGCAAAACCACACATCGCGCCGGAAATCACATAGGCGGTCAGCCGGTAAAGATAGGTGTTGTAGCCCAGTGTCACCAGTCGTTCGTTGTTGCCCTTCGCACCCTGCAATACCATGCCAAAGCGTGAATTGACGATCATGCGCACCAGCAGCATCGCCGCGACAAGAGCGGCATAGCTGATCAGGAACAATTGCAACGGGTCGTCGAGATTGCCAACCGGCAACGCCGAGCGGATGTCGATCACCAACCCGTCATCGCCGCCATATTCGTCGATCGACAAAAAGAAATAGAACGCCATCTGCGCGAAAGCCATGGTGATCATGATGAAATACACGCCCTTGGTGCGCAGGCTGATCGCACCGGTGATCAGGGCGAACAGCGCCGATACCAGCACCGCCAGCAATATGTGAAAGGCACCGGAATAGGATGCGATGAACCCGAATCCGCCATAGGTCTGGTGATAGACCGGGATGCCCACCGCATAGGCCCCGATCCCGATATAGGCCGCGTGGCCGAACGAGATCATTCCGCCATAACCCAACACGAGGTTCAGGCTGGTTGCGGCGATGCCCAGAATCACCAGCCTTGTCGCCAGCAGCAAATAGAATTCGTTGCCCGTCCACAGGAATATCGGTGGCAGGATCAGCAGCGCGGCCATGACGGTCAGGGTGATCCAGCGATGTCTTTCCAGCAACGCCATCAGCGCACCCTTGGCGGAAACAGACCTTGCGGGCGCAGCGCCAGAACTACCGCCATCAGGATGTAGATCAGCATCGACGATACCGACGGGGCCGAAGTTTCCGCGGCCTCGGCGCTCATCACCAGTTTGAACAGATCGTCCAGAAACGACCGTCCCAGCGTGTCGATCAGCCCGATCAGCAATGCGGCCACGAACGCGCCCTTCATCGACCCGATCCCGCCGATGATGATCACGACAAAGGCGGTGATGATGATCTCGCCCCCCATGGATATCGAGGCTTCGGTGATGGGCGCGATCAGCATTCCGGCCAGACCGGCCAGCATTGCGCCCAGTGCGAATACCAGTGCAAACAGCGTCTGGATGTCGATGCCAAGGGCCGCGACCATCGTGCGGTTTGACGCCCCCGCACGGATCAGCATGCCCAACCGTGTGTAGTTCACCAGCCAGAACAGCCCCGCCGCGATCGCAAGCCCGGTGCCGATGATCAACAACCGATAGGTCGGCAGGACGACATCCGAAAACAGCGTGACCTGCCCGTCCAGCCAGGCAGGCAGCGGAACCGCGATCCCTTCAGGGCCCCAGATCAGATGCGCCAGCGTGTCCAGCACCAGGATCAGCCCGAACGTGCCCAGAACGTGGTCGAGGTGGTCCTTTTCGTAAAGCTGCCGCGCGACCAGTCGCTCGACCAGCCAGCCGATCAGCGCCGTGACCGGCAGCGCCAGCAGCACCGCCAGCAGAAAATTGCCAACAACGAATGTCAGCGATGCCGCGACGAACGCCCCCAGCATGTACAACGAGCCATGCGCGAGGTTGACAAAATCGAGAATGCCGAAAACCAGAGTCAGACCGGATGCCACCAGAAACAGCAGCAGCCCAAGCTGCACA
>Ga0114932_10001269_pt1 | contig 28925 bp, 27 predicted proteins | sample 2SBtaG_2_FD_87286 | JGI IMG/M metagenome (GOLD analysis project Ga0114932, IMG submission 87286) | Deep subsurface microbial communities from Kolumbo volcano to uncover new lineages of life (NeLLi) - 2SBTROV12_ACTIVE470 metaG | ecosystem: Environmental > Aquatic > Marine > Volcanic ...
CGGACGGCCGTCACGGTGACGTTGTTGGCGCCGGCCTCTTGGGCATTGCGGAACAAGTTGGCGAAGACACGAAACAGCTGGTTTCGATCGGCAGTGACCTCGATCTCGAATTCGACCTCATTTGAAACCTTCAACTGCCGGCCGACCTCGTCGGCGTCGCGGAATGCGGCGGACGCCTCGGCAATGACCTCTTGCAGATGAAACCGGTCCGGCTTCAATGCCGGTGTGGCGTCGCCGGCGTAATTGAGAGTCTGGCTGCATAAGTTCACCGCCTTATCGATAGCATTGTAGAGGCGCGGCAAGACGCTTTTAACCTCCGGGTCATCGACCGTTGCCAGCTTGTCAAAGGCCAAAACCGCCGTGGCCAGCGAATTGCGCAAGTCGTGGTTGATCTTGGCAACGGCGGCACCCAGTGTCGCCAAACGATTTTGTTGTTGCAGGGAATGACGCAGTTCATCTTGCATCTTCGAAAGCTCCCGCTCGGTGACGCCGATCTCGTCAGTGCGATTGCTGGGCCGGAGGTCTCGGGTTGCATCTTCGGGCGCCTCACGGAAGTCCTGGATTGATCGGGTAATCCGTTGCATCGGCCGGACCATAAGCCAACGCAACGACACATAGACCAGAAAGGCCGTGAAAAACGAAATGACCAAAGACAATTGCAGAATGCGCGCGGAGAAATTGTACATGGCCTCTCGCATGGGGGTCTCATCCATCACCACTTCGACCGTGACGCTCGGGCTGTTGGGACTCATGCCGATGACGCGGAGGATGCGGTTGTCATCTTGGGCCAGTGTCTCAAAAGCATCACCAATCCAGTTGATGAAGCTGCCCTGGCGCAGATCCACCATGGCATTGACCTTCGGCGGCATGGCCTTGGAAACCATCAGCGCACGACGGTCGGGGCCCTTGAGGACAATGCCGTATGCGGCCGTGTGATTGAGCAAGACTTCCTCAAGGCGACGGTCAACGGCTGCCTCAGGAAGGGCCTCAAATGCCAATGTCGAGAGGTGCGCGCGGACGACGCGTTCTTCCAGGTAAGCTTTGCGGAAGTTCGATACGGACGGCGCCCAGATGAGGAATTCCGCAACCATGACAAAGAAAACGGTGAGCACCAGAAGCCGTGCCGACAGGCTGGAGAACGCGCCGGGCAATTTGGGTTCCGTGTCGGCCATGGGTCTCGCTGCCCTCAAATCCTCATTGAACCATCCCGTCGACGCCAGCCGAGTGTGCCCTCAACCGAACTTGGAAAGGAAGCGGACGATTTTACGGGTACGATCACTAAAAAGGGAAGGCGTATAAAAACTGCCGGCCGCACGTTTCGAAACCTCGCCCAAAGTCGGATAGGGCGCGATCATCTGGGCCATTGCGCCGATCTTTAGTTTTGCGCTCATCGCCAGGACCCAGCTGTGGATCAACTCACCGGCATGGGCACCGACAATGCCACAACCCAGGATGTGCCCCTTCGGCGTTACCAGGGCCTTGATCAGGCCATTTGTGGCGCTCTCCGCCTGGGCCCGGTCATTTTCGTGGAAAGGCCAGCGAAGCACCCGGAATTCAACACCCGCCTGGCGGGCGGCCTCTTCGGTCAGGCCGACCTGCGCCAATTCGGGCGCCGTATAGGTGACCCAGGGCACGCTTGAATGATCGGCCTTCGCCGGCATCCGGAACAATGCGTTCTTAATCACCACACCCGCGTGATAGCCGGCAACGTGCGTGAACTGAAAGCCGCCGGCGACGTCGCCGATGGCGAAAACCTTCCGGTTCGACGTGCGGAGCCGCGCATCGACATCGATACCTTTGTCCGAATAGACGATGCCCGCAGCTTCCAGGTCCATGCCGGCCACGTTGGGGCGGCGTCCAGCGGCAACAAGAAGGTGCGAGCCGTCAAGCGCCTGTTCGCCGTCCTCCGTTTCTAAGATAATGCGAACACCTTCGCCGCGGGATTCCACCCGGACGATCTTGACGCCTTCGCGGATATCGATGCCCTCGCCAGCCACCTGTTGGCGAACCACATCCACCAATTCCGCATCATCCTTGGGCATGATGGTGAACATCTCCAGCACCGTCACCTGGACACCCAAGTGACGGTGCGCCTGAGCAAGCTCGATGCCGATGGGCCCGCCGCCTATAATGACCAGATGCTCGGGCAAAGCGTGGCGATTGAAGACGGTCTCGTTGGTCATGTGGGGCACTTGGTCAAGCCCGGGAATGGGCGGCACGAACGCCGTCGATCCCGTCGCCACGACGATTCGGCGAGCCTTGATGCGCGTGTCGCCGGCCTCCACCTCCTGGCGGCCCGTAAACCGGCCGGCGGCCTTAATGACATTAACGCCCAGGCCTTCAAAACGTTCGACGGAATCGTTGGGCTCAATGGCGCCAATGACATTGCGCACGTGACCGTAAACATCCATGTCGCGCAAGCCCGGCGGCCCGGCGTCGATACCGAATTGATCGGCCTCTCGAACGGACTGCGCAGCATGGCCGGCAGCCAGCAGGGCCTTGGATGGAACACAACCGTAGTTCAGGCAGTCGCCGCCCATCTTGTGCTTTTCCAGCAGCACCGTTTCTGCGCCCATTTGCGCGGCACCGGCAGCAACAGACAGGCCGCCGGAACCAGCGCCGATGACGCAAATGTCGACGTTCATGGTCTTACTCATGTGAGCCCCGTTATTCCTTAGAAGATTTGATCCGCTTATATAGGATGGGTATCAGAGCCAGAACCGCCAGACCAATGATTGGGCCGAGGATATCCGGCTGGAAGATGATTCCAAGATCTGGCGTACCGCCAGCGTCGAAGACGGCGCCAAGACCATTGCCAACGCTGCAATAAACGGCGCTGCCGGGGATAATACCGACGAACGTGCCGATTATGTAGGTGCGAAGCGGCACCCCTAGAAATGCCGGCACAAGATTGACCAACCAGAATGGGAACACCGGCACCAACCGCAAGAACAATAGATAGCTCAGGGCGTTTTCCTTGAACCCGGCTTCCATCCGCGCACCGGCACCACCCATTTTCGTCCGGAAGAAATCCGCGAGCGCATAGCGCGCAATCAGGAAGATCGCCACGGCACCTAAGGTGGCCGCCGCGACAACGACCGTCGTCGCCAGAACCGTCCCGAACACAAATCCCCCGCCCAGCGTCATCCAAGTGGCACCGGGCAAGGAAAAGGCAACAACCATTGCGTATCCCAGGACAAAAATGGTGATTGCCAGAACCCGGTTCTCGGTGGTCCATTGCACAAGCGCCTGACGATGTTCGCTGAGCGCTTCAAATGACAAATAGCGATCCCATCCGAGCGCAAAGAACGCGACAACGCCTAGAACGATTACGGCCAGCGGCCACAAGCGGGACAAGGACAACTTCCCACTTTGTTGCGGTGGCGAATCCATATTCTGAGTATCTTCCATGGGCGTCGATGTTTCCTGCGGTCTTGAATTCCAGGGTTTCTAGGGCGGACTGTATCCTGTTCCAGTGTTTTCTAATACACACAGAAAATAACGATCCTGTGAGCCATTCATGAGCGTATCAAGATTTGTCAAATTTGGCCGAATGGCGACGTTGACTTCCTTCCCTTAAGCCCTTATACACCGGGCAAATTTCGTCGGAGTCGACTCGTGAAAAGAACCTACCAACCGAGCAGATTAATTCGCAAGCGTCGCCATGGCTTTCGCAATCGCATGTCAAGTGTCGGTGGCCGTCGGGTCCTCGCCAACCGTCGCCGAAAGGGGCGCAAGCGGCTGTCCGCCTAAGTTTGGCCGCCGGGGTACTCGGGGCCGCGCATGATTTCTCCAGCTCGAACACATCCGCATCCGCTGTCTCGCCTGAAACGGCGCGGCGAATTTTTGCGAGTTGCGCGCATGGGCCAAAAGTGGGCGGCACCCGGTTTGGTTCTGCAGGCCCATCTCAGGCCACATGTGGACGGTGCCAGTGAAAGCGGAACGCGTGTCGGGTTCACCGTGACCCGAAAGGTCGGCAATGCGGTCATCCGCAATCGTGCTCGGCGCAGGTTGCGAGCCGCGGCGGAAAGCGTTTTGCCGGTCCATGGCGACGATGGAACGGATTTTGTGTTGATCGGCCGGGCAGGAACACTGAAACGGCCTTTTCCGCTGTTGGTCGCCGATTTGACGAAGGCGCTGAAGAAGCTGGACGCCTATCGAAACTGATATGCGAAACGGGTATTAAATGATAATGACGGCGACATGGCGGCACGTTGGTGGAACGGCAAGAACCGTGCTGAAAGGCGCGATCTACGTCTATCAGCTTCTGCTGTCGCCAGTGCTTGGAAACAACTGCCGTTTCCATCCGAACTGTTCAAGTTATGCCATGGAGGCCGTCGACCAACACGGACCGCTGAGCGGAAGTTGGATGGCTGTTCGGCGGATTTGCCGCTGCAATCCGTGGCACCCAGGCGGCGTTGATCCGGTGCCCGAACACCCCGACAGGGATAACACCAAAAATGAACCAATGACCTTGGCCCCGGGAGGCTCCGCCGGACAATGATTGACAATAAAAACCTGGTTTTGGCGATCGCGCTGTCCGTGGCGATCCTTTTTGGCTTTGAGTATTACAACAAGCTGACCAATCCGCAGCCGCTGCCTGGGGAGCAAACGACAACTCAAAACCAAACCCAATCACCCGCCTCCGCAACGCCGGCCAGCCCGGGTACACCAGCGCCAAGCACCCAGTTACGCAACTCCCCTGCGGCCCAGGCCCCGGCCGGTGCGGTCCCAAGTGCGCCGGGCGCCACAGATACCGCGTCACCACTGGCAATTGATAACCGCCAAGCGGTCCTTGCCAAATCTAAGCGCATCGCCATCGACACACCACGGCTGCATGGATCCATCGCCCTGAAGGGCGGCCTCATCGATGACCTGACCCTAGCTGACTATCGTGAAACGATCGACCCGGACAGCCGCGAGATCGTCCTTTTGAGTCCGAAAGGCATGAATAAGGCCTACTACGCCCAATTTGGATGGGCCGCCAAGGGCAAAATCGCCGTCCCTCAAGCCGACACCTTGTGGCAGACCCGAAGCACTCGATTAACACCGGAAACGCCCGTCGTCCTGACCTGGGACAATGGCCAGGGCATGATTTTCACACGCACCATATCGGTCGACGCGAACTTTATGTTCTCGATCACACAAGAGGTCACGAACAAATCGGCGGCCACCCAAACACTGTTTACGTTCGGATTGGTGTCACGCCGAACGACCCCGAAGACCACCGGTTTCTATATCCTTCATGAGGGTCTGCTTGGCGTCTTTGACGAAACCTTGGTGGAAATCGATTATGATGACCTGAAATCTGACAAGCAGGTGAAGAAATCTTCCACGGGTGGCTGGATCGGGATAACCGATAAATATTGGTTGGCCGCCCTGGTGCCCGACCAAAATGGCCCGGTCACCGCGCGTTTCCTTTATCACAGCCAAGATGGCACCGATGCCTATCAAGTTGATTACGTGGGCCCGGCCATTGCCGTTTCACCCGGCGACAGCGCGACGGCAACAACCCATCTTTTCGCCGGCGCCAAAGAGGTCCGTTTGCTTGACGGTTACGAAGAGCAGATTGGCGTCAAGCGCTTTGATTTGGCTATCGACTTCGGCTGGTTCTATTTCCTCACCAAACCCATTTTCTATGCCCTGCTCTGGCTCAGCGACCACATCCTCAATCTTGGCTTATCCATCCTGATCCTGACTGTCGGTATCAAACTGTTGTTCTTCCCGTTGGCCAACAAATCCTATACGTCCATGAGCAAGATGAAAAAGCTGCAGCCGAAGATAACGCAAATCCGTGAGCGCCATGCTGAAGACAAGATGCGCATGAACCAGGAGATGATGGAGCTCTATAAGAAAGAAAAAGTAAATCCGGCATCCGGTTGCCTGCCCATTCTGATCCAGATCCCCGTGTTTTTTTCACTATATAAAGTGCTGTTTGTAACCATTGAAATGCGCCATGCGCCGTTTTACGGCTGGATCGAGGACCTGTCCGCCCGGGACCCAACGTCGCTATTCAATTTGTTTGGGCTAATTCCTTGGACGCCGCCAGAATTTTTGCTGATCGGTGTCTGGCCGGTCCTCATGGGAATCACCATGTTCCTGCAGCAAAAACTGAACCCCCAGCCGGCCGACCCGGTGCAGGCGAAGATCTTCATGTTCCTGCCGTTGTTCTTCACCTTCCTTCTGGCCCGATTCCCGGCCGGATTAGTCATTTATTGGGCGTGGAACAACCTGCTTTCAATACTGCAGCAGTGGGTGATCATGCGGCGGATGGGAATTACCGGAAAGCAGGCCCTGCAGTAACCGAACGGCCGGCAACGCCGGCCTTCGCGGAGACGTGAGCGTGCCGGAGACACCCCTATCCACGCATTCGCAGGATCCGCCCGATGTCGAGGCCGGCCGTCTCCTGTTCACGCAGTCCTGCCAATTCCTGATCGGTTGCGCCCGTCTCGATCAGGTTCCGGAAACCGATCTTCCGGAAATTGCTTTCGCAGGCCGTTCAAATGTCGGCAAATCAAGCTTGATCAATGCTCTCGTCGGGCAAAAGACATTGGCCCGCACATCAAATACGCCGGGCCGCACCCAACAGATTAATTTCTTTGAATTGGGACAGCGCTTGATGATTGCCGACTTGCCAGGGTACGGCTACGCCCGGGCACCAAAGGCGCAGGTGCGCCAATGGACCCATCTGGTCGAATCCTATCTCGTCGGCCGCGCCAACCTGCGCCGCATCCTCGTCTTGGTCGACGCTCGACACGGTCTCAAAGACAACGACCGAAGCGTCATGATGGTCCTCGACAAAGCAGCACAGCCCTACCAGATCGTGCTCACCAAGGGCGATAAGATCAAACCAGGCCCGCTGCGGGAGCTGATTGCGCGCACGGAACAAGAAGCGGCCACGCATCCGGCCGCCCATCCAGTGGTCGCGGTGACAAGCGCTCAGAAGGGTATGGGTATTGCCGATTTACGGGCCGAGTTAGCCGCGTTGACTTGATCGCACTTCTCAAACCGCACGGGAATGCCGCCCGCTGCCCGTATCCAAGTACCTATCGAACACCGCGCAGACATTGCGGACAAACGGCCGGCCCGCATCGGTGACCTGAATTGCCGAACCTGCGACGGAAATAATGACGTCATCGGCGTAGCGCTGAAGCCGCTGAAGTTCCTCGGCAAACCCGTCCCCAGGGACGCCTGGGGCCGTTCGAAAAGCCGTCAAGTCGACAGCCATGTCGCAGATCAAGTGGCTGATCAGCCGGCGCCGCACGATGTCCTCCTGGGACAACACCCGACCTCGTGCCACGGGTAGGCGTCCGGCGCCGATATCTCGCCGCCATTGCTGGATCGACGGTGCATTCTGGACATACCCTTGGGGCAAACTACCAATGGACGACGCCCCCAGACCAAGCAATGTATCGGCGGCATCATCGGAATATCCTTGGAAGTTGCGGCGAAGGCGACCGGCGTCTAGGGCGATAGTGAGGGGATCATCTTGGCGAGCGAAATGATCGAAGCCGATACGTCGATAGCCGTGTTGCGATAGTCGTTCCGCCGCCGCCTCGGCCTGATGCCACCGCGCTTCTCCACCCGGCAGGGCCGCTTCATCAATCATTTTCTGGTGGCTTTTCATCCAGGGGACATGGGCATAGCCGAACAGGGAAATACGATTAGGGGCCAGGGCGACCGCCTGATCAACTGTGGCCAAAACCTCTCTCTGCCCCTGATGCGGAAGGCCATACATAAGATCCAGGTTGAGGGCTTGAACCCCCAGTCCGCGAAGGCGTTCCACGACGTCACGCGTCTCAGTGAAGGATTGGACACGATTAATGGCGTTTTGAACAATGGGGTTGAAGTCCTGAATGCCAAGGCTGACCCGATTGATTCCGACCGCTGCAAGGCACTCTGCCATGGCCGGGCTGAGCGTTCGCGGGTCGATCTCGATGGCCAACTCCGCATCATCAAGGACCATGAACCTTCGTCGCACTGCCGCCATAACCATTTTGAAGTCCTGTGTTGACAGAATGGTCGGTGTCCCCCCACCCCAATGGACATGGGAGACCGACAATTCTTGTCGTGCAGCATCGGCAACCATTGATACTTCGTGGACCAGCGTCTGCGCATAATCGTGAACCGGCCGTGCCCGATTGACGATCTTTGTGTGACAGCCACAGTACCAGCACATGCGCGCGCAAAACGGCACATGGAAATATAAGGAGACCGCATCGCCAGCTGGCAATGCGGCCAACCAACCCGCGTAGTCATCGGGTCCAATTTCGGTATCAAAATGCGGCGCCGTTGGGTAACTGGTATAGCGCGGAACAGGGCCACCGTATCGTTCGATCAATTGATTTTGCATGCCCGTGAAATAGCGCATCCAGCCAAATGTTGCCTTGATTGAGGTCAAATCAGCATGTGCGATCCGAAATTGAAGAAGGTTGATGCAAGTCAACGTCGGATGCCCACGCGGCATGTTAGTCAAGAGCGTTAAGACGCAGCGGTCGTTATGGCAAAGCGCCAAAAACAATATCGGAGGCGTCATGAAAATCCGGTCTATTCTGGCCTTACTTGATGGCGGCGCAGGAACAGAAAGCGCGGCGCGCGCGGCTATCTCTGTTGGCCAGGCGTTCAACGCCCATGTTGAGTTCCTTCGCATTGAGAGCACTCTTCCCGCGGCGGTGACAATGGCAGACGGCATTGCCGGATCCGCGGCCCTTTCAGCGTCTTGGCACCAGCCCAGTACGGAACGGACGGCACATGCAAAGGCGATATTTGACGAGCTATGTGCAGGTGCCGGGCTGGATATCGTTGAGCCTGACGGGCCGGTTAAGGAAAATGGTGCGACATTTTCGTGGCGAATGATTTTCGGACACGAGAACCCGGAAGTGGCCTATCGCGGCCGAACCGTTGATTTGATCGTTATGGCACGGGCAGATGAGGATAATGGCGGCGTTGATTCCGCTACTTTGGAGGCAGCATTGTTTGATTCAGGCAAGCCCGTGCTGATCGTCGGCGGTGATTCACCACTACATTGCAACGGCCGTCTGGCAATTGCCTGGGACGGGTCCCGCGAAGCTGCTCATAGTGTCGGGCTGGCGATTCCTCTGTTAGAATCGGCGCGATCAGTTACGGTGTTGACCGTCGAACGCCAAAACGACTCCGTGAATTTTCAACCTCTGCGCCAATATATGAGACGCCACGCAATTGAGTGCGAACCCATTGCAGTCAACCGGAGAAACCGCGGAATTGCGGAAGCCCTGCAAGACGAGATCTCCGAACGCGATCTCGATTTGATGATCATGGGCGCCTACGGACATAACGCCATCGGCGAATTTATTTTTGGCGGTGTCACCAGGGACATGCTCCAGGCTTCCCAGGTTCCTCTTTTTCTAGCGCACTGAATTTTTCAGATTCGCTGATGCGGCTAATACCTTAGGTATTCGGTCAGAGACCCCTTTGCTGCGTTATGGTCTTTACCGATTTCGAGTGTTAGCATAGGGGTGTGGGAGATATCGTCGTACAGACGGAGTTGCCGCGTCGTGCCGGAAATTGATTCGTCCAATGTCGTACGCCTCCCGGAGGCGGTAAGTCGCCCTGCGGGGGATGATTCGTCGCCCTGCGCCGCCTGTCCGGTCCGCGAACTTGCCGTCTGTTCCGCACTCGACGGGCACGAATTAGACCGCTTAAACGCCATTCGAATGCCCGCGGAACTTCCTCAGGGTTCGACTTTGTTCGACGAAGGGGCTGCTGCAGATTACGTCTACAACCTAACGTCAGGCAGCATGAAGCTTTATAAACTTCTTCCCGATGGGCGCCGCCAGATCACCGGGTTCGTCTTCCCCGGAGATTTCCTGGGCCTAGCTCACGATACGGAGTATGTCTATGCGGCGGAGGCCGTGAAGGATTCGGCCCTTTGCAAATTCAAACGTTCGCAACTCAGCCGTCTATTCGATGAGTTCCCGCGCTTGGAAAGCCGCCTCCTCAGCATGTCCCGCGACGAACTGGTCGAGGCTCACAATCAAATGCTTCTTTTGGGCCGCAAAACGGCCCGCGAACGGATCGCCTCTTTTCTGCTGATGCTATCGCGCCGCGCGGAAGAACTGGGTGTTCCCATCAACCCCATCAACGTACCCATGAGCCGCAACGACATCGGCGACTATCTGGGTCTGACCACTGAGACCGTAAGCCGGACATTGACCCGTCTCAAAAACACCGGCGTCATAATCCTCAACTCTGATCGGAAGATTGATGTCGCTGACCGTGAAGCCCTTGAGGAAATGGCCGACGGCTTCTAGGCAATACCCGCGGCCAATATTTTCCATCTGACTTCCCATAAATTGACCTGGATCAATTCGCTTTCAGCGAATGCGACTAACCTGCCTTGATCAGGTTTTGAGGTGAACCATGCGGACGGCACATGCCCGACGGACATGGGGTTCGCCTCTGTTGCGCTGAACCAAATGTGAGGTCCAGAACATGAGTTTGCTAATTTGGAGTCCCGTCGCGATCATCTCCTTCCTAGGACTGGTCATGGCGGCCAAGGCAACCGACACCGGGATATATGCGCACGGCCTGGTGATGTTTGTCGCCAGTGTGGCGGCCGGTTTCGCGATTATTCATAAGGCCGGCGACATCCGCGCCGAGCACGCGGCAAGCCGTGCCGGCACCGCCATTGTCTACAATGACGGTGTCATCCGGGCCGGTGTCATCGCCTCGGTGTTTTGGGGGATTGTCGGCTTTGCGGCGGGTGTCTTCATCGCCCTGCAATTGGCCTTTCCGGTTCTCAACTTGGATTTGCCGTGGACCACATTTGGCCGGCTGCGGCCGTTGCATACGTCTGCGGTAATCTTCGCATTCGGCGGCAATGTCTTGCTGATGACATCATTCCATGTGGTGCAACGGACCTGTCAGGCGCGCCTGGCCGGTATGTGGGCACCGTGGTTCGTCTTCTGGGGTTACAACCTGTTCATCGTGCTGGCTGCGACGGGTTATGTTTTCGGCGTGACCCAATCGAAAGAATACGCAGAACCCGAATGGTACGTTGATTTGTGGCTTACCGTCGTCTGGGTGGTCTACCTGCTGGTCTTTCTGGGGACCCTCATGCGGCGGCGGGAGCCGCACATTTACGTCGCCAACTGGTTCTTCCTGGCCTTCATCGTCACCGTCGCCTTGCTGCACATCGTCAACAATCTGGCGGTGCCGGTAAGTTGGACGGGGACCAAGAGTTATATCGTCTGGGCCGGCGTGCAGGATGCGTTGACCCAGTGGTGGTACGGTCACAATGCCGTCGGCTTTTTTCTGACCGCCGGTTTCTTGGGGATCATGTACTACTATGTCCCCAAACAGGCCGACCGTCCGGTGTATTCCTACCGGCTTTCCATCGTCCATTTCTGGAGCCTGATTTTCCTCTACATTTGGGCCGGCCCGCACCATTTGCACTACACGGCTTTACCTGACTGGTCACAAACGCTGGGCATGACATTCTCCATCATGCTTTGGATGCCGTCCTGGGGCGGCATGATCAACGGCCTGATGACGCTGTCCGGAGCTTGGGACAAGCTGCGTACCGATCCGGTGCTCAGGATGATGGCCATTTCCATCGCATTTTACGGCATGAGCACGTTCGAAGGCCCGCTCATGTCAATCAAGGCCGTGAACTCGCTCAGCCACTATACGGACTGGACCATCGGCCATGTGCATTCGGGCGCGTTGGGCTGGGTCGGCATGGTCAGTTTTGGTGCTATTTACTTCCTGGCACCGGTCATGTTCAAAAGCCAACGCCTCTATTCCTTGCGCCTTGTTTCCACTCATTTCTGGCTGGCGACCTTGGGAATCGTTCTCTATGCCGCAGCCATGTGGGTATCCGGGATCATGCAGGGCCTTATGTGGCGGGCCTATGACCACTTGGGCTTCCTTGAATACTCCTTCGCGGAGACCGTCGATGCCATGCATCCGTTCTATGTGATCCGGGTCATTGGCGGGCTTATGTATCTCGCGGGCGCCATTGTCATGGCCTACAACGTCTGGCGCACGGCGAAAGGGCATATCCGCAACGAGCAACCTTACATGCCTGCGCATCAGCCGGTTCAGGCCTGAGGAGACGGACCATGATCGATCATAAAAAACTTGAAAGGAACTCGATCCTGATGCTGGTCTGCATCCTGGTCGTCGTCGCCATCGGTGGGTTGGTGGAAATCGCGCCGTTATTCTACCTGGAAAGCACAATTGAGAAAGTGAAGGGTATGCGACCCTATACACCGCTCGAATTGGCCGGCCGGAATATCTACGTCCGCGAGGGGTGTTACAACTGTCACTCCCAGATGGTCAGGCCCTTCCGTGATGAAATCGAACGTTACGGCCACTACAGTCTGGCCGCCGAAAGCATGTACGACCATCCCTTCCAATGGGGTTCGAAACGCACCGGTCCCGACTTGGCCCGGGTCGGCGGAAAATATTCCGACGAATGGCACAAGGACCACATGATTGACCCCCGCAGCCTTGTCCGCGAATCGGTGATGCCGGGCTATCCATTCTTGGCGGCAACGGCACTTCCCAATTCGGACATTGCCGGGCATTTGCAAGCCAACCGCACTGTCGGCGTGCCCTACAGCCAGGCAATGATCGATAATGCCATCGTGGATTTGCGGGCCCAGGCGGATCCTGACAGCGACGACACGGATGGATTGGAACAACGTTACCCCGGTGCGAATGTCCGCAATTTCGATGGCCAAACAGGTGAACCGACGGAGATGGACGCGCTGATTGCTTATCTCCAGGTGCTCGGCACCATGGTCGATTTCTCAAGTTTTAAAACCGAAGACAACGTGCGTTAGGAGTTGGACATGACCTATGATTCCCTCGCCTATTTCGCCAAGACCTGGGGTTTGTTGTACCTCTTCATCTTGTTCCTGGGTGTTCTGTTCTATGCTCTGCGGCCGAGTGCATGCCGGAAGTTTGAAGACGCCGCACGCATCCCCTTGAAGGAGGACTGATCGATGGACGATCAACATCACATCGATGAGGTGACCGGTATCGAGACCACCGGCCATGAATGGGACGGCATCCGCGAATTAGACAATCCTTTGCCGAATTGGTGGCGTTGGATTTTCTATGCCTCCATCGTTTGGGCCTTTGGGTATTGGATCGCCTATCCAGCCTGGCCCCTGATAAATTCGCACACAAAGGGACTGCTGGGCTACAGTTCACGGATCGACGTTGATCAGGAAATGGCGCAAGCCAAGGATCGCCAGAAAGTCCACCTGGCAAAGCTAGCCCAAGCGTCTCTGGAAGATATCCGCACCGACCCCGAGTTGCTTGAATTCGCGTTGGCCGGTGGCCGTTCGGCATTCAATGTCAACTGTTCTCAATGTCATGGCTCCGGCGCTCAGGGGTTCATGGGTTACCCGAACCTGAACGACGACGAATGGCTTTGGGGCGGCACAATCAAGGACATTCACTTCACTATTTCGCACGGTATCCGCAACACAGCCGACGACGATGCCCGCACGTCCACCATGCCGGCCTTTCTCAAGGATGAGACCCTCGACAAGCGTCAGATCAGCGACGTCGCGGAATATGTCCTATCCCTTTCCGGTAGCCCACATGACGCGGCGGCGGCGCAACGGGGAAAACCCCTATTTGCCGAACATTGTGTCGCTTGTCATGGCGCGGAAGGCATCGGCAACGCGGAATTCGGCGCGCCCGCTCTGAACAACGGCATTTGGCTTTATGGTGGCGACAAGAACGTCATCACCAATACAATTGCCAACAGCCGCGCCGGCGTTATGCCGGCCTGGGGACGAATTCTGGAGCCCGTAACGATCAAAAAACTGGCGGTCTATATCCATTCCCTCGGCGGCGGGAAGTAGTTCAATCGCCAGCCTCAGAGACCTGGATGTTTGAGTCATCTTAGCGGGAGCGCTCCTTACCATGAACCACACCAGTGCTTCTCCCGACATCGACCGGATCGACGTTGAAGCGGTCAATAAGAAGGAAAACCGCAGCCTTTATAAGAAGCGAGTGAAGATCCATCCGAAACGTGTCCAGGGAACATTTCGGGCATTGAAGTGGTGGATCATGATTATCACCCTGGGCATCTACTATGTAACACCTTGGATCAGATGGGACCGCGGACCAAGCGCTCCCGACCAAGCGGTGCTGATCGATATTCCGGGCCAGCGGTTCTATTTTTTCTTTATCGAAATTTGGCCACAAGAATTCTATTACATTGCCGGTCTGCTGATCATGGCCGGTGTTGGATTGTTTTTCGTCACCAGTCTGGTTGGCCGCGGATGGTGCGGATACGCCTGCCCGCAAACCGTCTGGACCGACCTTTTCATCTATGTTGAACGCTGGATCGAAGGAGACCGCGGCGCGCGCATTCGTCTCGACAAGTCGGGTTTCTCAATCGGCAAGCTTGGCCGCCGAATATTGAAAATTGCCATTTGGCTGGTCATTTCAGTGGCCACCGGCGGCGCCTGGGTCTTTTACTACGCCGATGCACCGACACTTGCCGTTAGTCTCGTGACATTTGAAGCACCGTCAATCGCCTACAGCACCATCGCGGTTCTAACATTTACGACTTTCTCCCTAGGTGGCTTCATGCGCGAACAGGTGTGCACCTACATGTGCCCCTGGCCGCGTATCCAAGGTGCGATGATGGATGAGGAATCATTGGCCGTCACCTACCGGGATGATCGCGGCGAGCCGCGGAAAGCGTACAAGAAAGGAGACCCATGGGAGAACCGTGCCGATTGCGTGGATTGCAACCAGTGCGTGGCGGCCTGCCCCATGGGTATCGACATTCGTGACGGGCAGCAATTGGAGTGCATCACGTGTGCGCTGTGCATCGATGCCTGTGATACGGTCATGAACCGGATCGGCCGTCCGGCTGGTCTGATCGCCTATGCCTCGGTTGCCGGCGAACAGCGCCGCCGGGATGGTGAACCCTCGGGTCTACGCCTGTTCCGCTTGCGCACCATTGCCTATCTGGGGCTGTGGGCCGGTATCGGCGTCGTTATGTTGATCGCCCTGGTTGCTCGTTCGGATTTGGACATCAACGTTCTACGCGATCGCAATCCGTTATTCGTCACCCTTTCCGATGGCAGCATCCGCAACGGCTACACCTTCAAGATTCTTAATAAGGCCCGCGACGCGCGCACCCTCATTCTGACCGTGGAAGGTCTGGCGGGGTCGCGGCTGAAAGTCGTTGGTAGCGAAGATGGGGGAGAAACGGCGGCGCCGTTTTTCTCCGTGGAGCCGGACCGTCTGCATAGTTTCCGTTTATTCATTTCGGCTCCAGGCGAATATCTTCGCCGCGAGGCGACGGACGTCCGGTTCATCCTGACGGATCTGGAATCCGGATCCCGGGCGCACTACGACAGTATTTTCAGAGGCCCCAAACGATGACCGGCGCACGTCAAATCACCGGCCGCACCGTCCTCACAGGGATGATCGTCTTCTTCGGCGTCATCTTCGCTGTCAATGGCGCTTTCGTTTACTTTGCCTTGAACAGCTGGCCTGGATTAGATGTCGAGAACGCTTATCGAAGAGGCATCGAATACAATAAGGTCCTCTCCGCCGCCAATATCCAGGCGTCTCTCGGGTGGCGAAGCAGGCTGAAAGTCCAGCGGATGGAGGGGTCTGGAAATCAGATCGTCGTGGCCATGCAGACCGAGGCTGGAAAACCAATTCCAGAATTGCAACTCACCCTCCGCCTCCGCCGACCGACGCACGAAGGCCACGATCAAGTGGCTTTTCTCAAACAATCCGCGCCGGGCATCTATACGGGTCAGATGCAAATCCCGATGCCAGGCATGTGGCAAGCGGTGGTGAGGGCACGCTCGGCAATTGGCGAGACATATGTGATGGCCCATGATTTGTTGATTGCGGAATGACGGTCCTGGATTCTCCCACCATAAGCGAGATGGGCCCGCCTGGGCGCGATTGCTGCGACATGGGTACCGCCGCCATTGATGCTGTCACCTTGGGTGCGGTACGAAACAGAGCGCCCATTCCCGATCTTGCTGACCCGGGTGCCTATGTGCAAACCGATCCAGCAGGCATCCGTCATCTCCACTTGTTCGTAAACGGTCTGCAGTGTGCCGCCTGTATCCGGTCCATCGAAGGAAGTCTAAAGTCCCTTGACGGCATTACGGCTGCGCGAGTCAACATGAGTACCGGCCGCCTTGCCGTCAGTTGGCGCGCCGGCGGTCCGACCGCCGCCGAAATCTCCAATGCCGTCCAGAGGCTTGGCTATGCCGTCGCGCCATTTGATCCGGCGACTGTTCACGAGATTTATGATCATACCGCCAGTTTGTTGTTGTCGTCGTTGGCGGTTGCGGGATTTGCCGCTGCCAATGTTATGCTGCTTTCCGTTTCCATCTGGGCCGGCGCCTTCTCAGATATGGGACCAGGGACCCGTAACCTTTTCCATTGGATTTCGGCGGCTATTGCCCTTCCCGCGGTCATCTATGCGGGGCGACCGTTTTTTCATTCTGCCGTCGGAGCGCTTCGCCATCGCCGCATGAACATGGACGTACCCATATCTCTGGCCGTATTGGCGACAGCTGCAATGAGCCTGCACCAGACGGTGTTGGGGCGTGATCACGCCTACTTCGACGCGTCGATCTCATTGTTGTTCATCTTGCTGGTCGGCCGGTATCTGGACCATCAGACCAGATCACAGGCGCGATCGGCGGCGTCCCATATCCTGGGGCTGGCGGCCGGCAGTGCAACGGTCATCGATGAAGACGGACATCATCATCTTGTCCCTGTACGGGAGGTCGTCACAGGCGCTTATGTCCACGTGCCGGCCGGCGGAAAGATCCCTGTTGATGGCATCGTCGTCGGCGGCCGCTCGACGATTGATTCCAGTTTGGTCACAGGCGAATCATTACCCTTGGACGCTGTCAACGGAACCCAGTTGCATGCCGGAACATTTAATATTAGCGCGCCGCTTCGCCTGCGCACGACGGCCGTCGGTGAAGATACATTGCTTGCGGAAATCATCCGCTTGATGGAGATTTCCGAACACGGCAGGACCAAATACACGGCCCTTGCCGACCGGGCGGCGGCACTATATGCGCCGTTGGTCCATTTGCTGGCGCTGGCGGCGTTTCTCGGATGGTGGCTGATTGGCGACGCCAGCATGGAAACGTCTGTGATGGTTGCGATCGCGGTCTTGATCATTACCTGCCCTTGTGCCTTGGGTTTGGCAGTACCTGCCGTCCAAGTGGTGGCCACGGGCAGGTTGCTGCGCGCCGGTATTCTGGCTAAGGCCAAGGATGCTCTGGAACGTCTGGCAACCGTCGACACGGTCGTCTTCGACAAAACGGGAACCTTGACCCTTGGCCGGCCAGAGTTCATTGACGACCAGCCCATCGATACCGACACCCTTGAACTTGCCAGTGCGCTGGCCGGATACAGTGCGCATCCCTTGTCGAAAGCAGTCGTTCGCAAAACGCCGAAGTCCCGCTTTACGGCCACCGAGGTGGAGGAAGTGCCTGGCTTTGGTTTAACCGGTGTTGTTGACGGATCACTTGTCCGCCTTGGCAACGCCGAATGGTGCAACGCTCCTGTTTCCGCCACCCGCCGTCCAGCAGACCTTGAGCTATGGCTGCGCCGTGACGAAAACGCTCCGGTGCGCCTGCGGTTTTCTGATCGGCTCCGAGATGACGCGCGGCAAACGGTGGCCCAGTTGCAGAAGTTGGGTTTGCGGGTCGAGCTTCTTTCCGGCGACCGCTCCGCGACAGTGGCTGACGTTGCCACGCAAATGGGTATCGACACATGGCGAGCCCGCTGCTTGCCAACGGAAAAATGCGCCCGCTTGTCTCAGCTTCAGTCCGAAGGGCGGCGCGTACTCATGGTCGGCGACGGTCTCAATGACGCGCCGGCGTTGGCGTTCTGTCATGCCTCCATGGCACCGGCAAGCGGTTCCGAAATCAGTCAGTCAGCCGCCGATTTCGTCTTTCAAGGTGAACATTTGAGAGCCATCACCGTCGCTCTGGATGTGGCGCGTTCGGCTGACCAACGGGTCAAAGAGAACATTGGCATGGCTGTATTGTACAACGTTGTCGCCATTCCCTTTGCCCTGTTCGGCCTGGTCACGCCCCTCATCGCCGCCACCGCCATGTCCACGTCGTCGATCATCGTGACGCTGAACGCTTTGCGGTTGAACCTGGTCAATAGGAACCCATGAGATGGATGCGTTGGTAATTCTCATTCCGGCGGCACTGTTCCTGGGCGGTCTCGGTCTCGGCGCCTTCTTGTGGTCGCTGCGCAGTGGACAGTTCGATGACCTGGACGGTGCGGCCATGCGGATACTGATTGACGATGAACCTCTGACCACACCGGTGTCGGACAACACCGTCAAAGACAATAAGCCGGCTTAAACGGGTTGCTCGTTGGAACCTGAGGCAAGGGGGTTGATCCATGTCGGCTCTTCGTAAAAATTGTGACCCTCCAGGTTTGCCTGATTCTTCTCCGCCAGTTTTCGGACAAAATCCAGGCTCAGTACGGCAAAATCCTTGGCCGTGTGCATGCTCGAAAAATCATAGTTCCCGTCAATGCAGCCGTTCTTCTGGTGGTTCATAGCCAACCGCGTTCCGGCGGCCAAATTGTCGTCGCCAGGCCGTCCATCAGGAACTTTCTCGAGACGAATGACGAGGTTGTGGCGGATGACAACCCGGTAAGCTTCCGATGCGCGGGTCATGATTTCCCCCTCAATTGTCACAGGATCGACGATTTACCGGCGAGTTTTTGGTGACCGCGGCAATTCCCGAAACAGTAGGGTTTATTATTGGACCGCTTGCACCCGCACATAAAGAACTCCGCCGAAATAGGCGCTGTAAATGCCATGGGTTCGAAAGTCGTATCTTTATGAGATCCGTCACACCATGGTTGCGTTTGGCTCAATCCGCAATGGCACCAAAGATATTCTTTGCCTTGTTCCACCATGACGGCATATGGGGCATTCTGCGGACAAGCGGGGCGTTTCATTGGGATATTGAGACCGTGATCAATCGCTAGCGGCGCTGAGTGTCTTGAGGCTAGTTCGGTAATTCTTGACTTCGACCAACAGAAAATCTCTCAGGACGTCGATCCGTTTGGAATGACGCAGTTCCTCAGGATAGACGAAATAAGCATCGATACTAGGCCCCGTCGTCTGCGGCAGAATTTCCACCAAATTTGGTGCTTCCTCGCTGAGGTAATACGGCAGCGCGGCAATGCCGAGGCCACTGCGCACGGCCCGGTATATCCCATAGACACTATTCACTCGCAGTGTCGGTTCGCGTGGGTCATCTGGCGCACGGCCTGCGGTCAACAGCCAGTTGATGTCACTAACCGGCGCTTGTACGTCATCGCCGTAAACGATCAACTTGTGCGCATCCAAATCGTTCGGGTTTACTGGCACGCCGTGTTCTTCCAGGTATTCCCGGGCGGCAAAAACATGATAGTGGATGGTCATCAGTTTTCGCTGCACCAGATTGGGTTGGGTTTGCCGATCAAACCGAATTGCGACATCGGCCTGCCCTTGGCTCAAATCCAATTCCAGATTGTCGACCAACAGAAGTGATACGGAGATATCCGGATACTGTTCGAGAAAATGGTTCATGCGTGCGCTTAGCCACGCCGATCCGAAAGTCGCCGATGTCGTTATTCTAAGTGGCCCCTCCGGCTGTTCCCGGTATTCGTTGATCCGCCCTAATGCCAATGCCAAACGCGATGACATGTCCTGAACGGCCGCCTGAAGTTCGGTGCCGGGCTCCGTCAGCATGATGCCGCTGGCATGGCGGCGGAACAGCATCACCCCCAAGGCCGTCTCAAGCGCGCCAATTTGACGGCTGACGGCCGACTGCGACAAATTGAGAACTTTTCCGGCACCTGTGAAGCTGCCCACATCAGCGACGGTCGCGAACACTTTCAGTTGGTTCCAATCCATCGCGTATCAGCCTATGTAGTCGACGACTGGGAACTGCCAGCCGTCATCGGGGTTTTCATCAATCGCCACAGCCTTGCCATTTTCCAAGATAAACCATTGGCGCACATGAGCTTCATCACCGGGCCAATCGGCGAACATCGCGGCGTGGCCATCGCACGGGCTGCCCGTATTCAGCTTCATTTCCGTGACCGCCACGTCCAATAGTGCAGCCGCCGCAGCATTTTCCTCTCTGGCGCGGAAAAAACATTCGGGCAGAACTTGTTTCAACAGGGGCACGCCGTTTCTCTACTTCATTCCGTCAGAGCACGCACGATGGTATCAAGTGTGCCGATAAGTGTGTAACGGAAAGTTTCAGACTGGGTCACAGGTGTCGTCAATCAGGAGGCTTGCCGACCAACATACCCCTGATGGACGCTTCTTTCTTCGCGGCCAAAAATCCTTTTTGGGAATTCATGAGCCGGCCCATGGGCGTCGCACAGGAATGCACCAATCGCTTAACAGGCACGTAAGCGATAAAGCCACAGGAACCAAAAACGTGAAGATACCACAGTGGTTCATGAACCGTCGCGATGAAATCCGGCCCGGCAGGGAATAACTCCGCGGCGACGACGCCGACGAATGACGCCGCGTTGGCCGCCGTTCCCGCCTCCGCCGCGATGCGCGCACCTTCCAACATAAAGCCGCTGAGTACCACAAGAAATAGGAACAGAGCCGTTGGTGTGTCCGCGTATTTCTCCTCCGGTGTTCCATTGACCTTCAATCGCCAGCCCAGGGCCATAACGCAGCCGACCAATACCATTAATCCCGTGAAGTCATAGGCAAAATCAAACGCCTGGCGGACCGGATGGTGTAGGTCTTCCCAGATATCCACGGCACCGAACGCGGGCAGGCCTTCGCGGACGAAAACGGCGATGATCTCAACGCCGAACATCAGCGAAAACCCCCAGAAAATAAGCGTATGCTTGAACCATCGAAAGCCGCTCACAGACTTTAGGCTGCGGTGAAAAATTATATCGTCGACGAGGGTTCGGCGCATGGCACCGGGATCGCTGCCTTCCCGGGAAATCAGGTGACCAAAGCGATGCCAAGTCGGCAGGTTGTTTACAATAAGCAGCCGATAAAGACCCCAATCGAGCATAATAATGGCCGCAAGGACGGTCGGACCGAAAAGTACCCATTTCAATTCCATGCGGCCTTGACCGGTTTCATAAACGAAATAGCCGGCCAAGGCGGACACACCCAGGACATAAAGCCATCCGCCGAATTTCATCAATCCCTGGGAGGTCTGCGTCAATGCGGCGGTGTTAAAATAGCGCGACAGGATAAGCACCAAAAACACACCGACACCAAATAGCAGCCCGATTGTCGCCACCAGCAACAAGCCATATCCCCATGCCTCTGAGAGGCCTCCGAAGGCACCTGTAACAAATAGGAGTACTGCAACGAGAAGTGGGGTGGCGCGGGATGGTTTCAGAAGATATTGCTTATTCATCTCCGCGTCCGCCTGTGGATTTGCTAACCGACCTCGGCCAATTTTGCTTCTTCGCGTTCCGTATCGATTCTCAACAAAGCCGCATGAAGTTCCGGGTCACCACCTTTGAGGTTGCTGAGGTTGGTGATGCAGGCCTTTGCCTTTTCCACACTTACCAACGCGTCCAACCCATAGGCATCGGCGCCGATTTTATCGCACCAGTTCTGGCTGATGGGGGCGCCGCCCACGAACACTTTCACATTCTCGCGCATACCTTCGGCGGTGATCCGCTTCAAGGTTTCCCATTGCATATTCATGGTCGTCGTCAATAACGCCGAGAACCCGACAATCACCGGGTCATGTTCGCGAATGGCTTCGATGAACTCGTCGGGCGTCACGGTGACACCCAGATCCACCACGGTAAAGCCGGCCGCTTCCAGCATCATGGCAACAATCTTCTTACCAATGTCGTGAAGGTCCCCCTGAACCGTGCCGACGACAACCGTACCAACGTCCTCGGTCTTCTCGGCGATGATCAGTGGCTTGAGAAGTTCGAGCGCTGCATGCATGCACTTCGCTGACATCATCACTTCGGGCAGGAAGTATTCGTCCATCTTGAAGCGCCGTCCGACCTCGGCGATACCGGTAGCCATGGGGCCGGCGATCAAAGTCCGCGCCGTGACTTGCTTCTCGAGCGCCTCTTCAATGAACTCTTTAGTCTCCATGTGCTCGCCGTCGATGATGTTCCACTCGAGGACATGAAACAGTTCCTTCACGTCCACGGGCGCATCGTGCCAGCGGTCGGTTTCGCGAGTGATCTCAATGTCGTGCTTGAGATCTTCCAGGTCGAATTCGACTTCTGTTTCAATTTCCAGGGGCATTTGTGTTCTCTCGCTAGCCAATCAAATCTGTTTTCAGTGCCAATAGGAACCCATCAGCGCTGTATTTCTGGCAGGTCGTCGCCAACGTCAGCACCTTCGGGAGGCTCCTCGGGCAATGGATAGACACCGTATTCATGTGCTTCGTCGATCATTGCAAGCGTATTCTCTGCCGGCACATCATGTTCCAGGCGGTGCGATGAACTCAGGAGATATCCACCACCGCGTCCGAGCTCCCAAATACGTTGTCGGACCTCCTTGCGAACCTCCTCTTCGCTACCCCAGGGCAAGGTCTCTTGAACATCGATTCCACCATAGAAAAACATGCGATCGCCTAGCATCAGCTTCTTTGAGCGCGGGCCCGAATGGCGTGCTGCCTTGGGCTGCACCGGGTCAAACCCGTCAACACACTGCGAACCGCTAGCCGTCGTGCCACCGATCAGCCCTTCCATGAAGGAGGTCGGAATGGCGCCACAGCTGTGAAATTGAATTTTCCCGTTCGGGTTTTTCTGCAGGAAATATTCCTTGGTTTCCGAACAAGCCCGATGGTAATGAGGTAATAGCTGACGTTGGAACATCTTCAGCGACAAGAATGACGTTTTCTCGCTCGCCAAATCCTCTGGGCTGACCCGAATCCAATCCAGATACTCACCACATACATCAATCATCGCCTTATTGAATTCGATTTCCAGGTCGGTCAGTTTGACCAACAGGGCGTCGAGGAATTCCGGCGACTCGATAAAATCCGAAAATATTTTTGCGTAGCCGACCATGTACTTGGCCTGCTCGAACAAGCCGCCGCGCCCAGCTTGGCCCATCAACGCGAAGGGCGTTTCTTCCTTCACATACTTGCAGTATGTGCGCATGTCCATGCCGGGAATCGGCGAATCATGGAAACAGCCTTCATCGCGCGGATCGGGCCAGGGGAAGGCCTTCAACTCCTCAAGCCCCTCGTCCAGCGGTGCGCTGGTCGCATGAAACAAAGGGTAGCCGACCATTTCCCAGTAGCCGCCGTTCTCGTGAGGCGTCCACTTTCGAATGACCCCCCATTCGTCGACATTGATCGGTTCGTCGTCCGGTACATTGACATCCAGTGGGAAGGGAAATTCACCCTTTCGGATGTCGCGAAATCCCGGAGAACCACCCGGTGGCGCAATGGAAATTCGGACGAAATCCAGGTCAAGTTTCTCTGCCAAATCCAACTCAAAACTGACGTCGGCAGTCCAGGTTGTTGAGCCTGTACGGTAATTTAACGGGTTCTCATTGAGTTCCATGCCGAGGCCGCGGCGCAGGTTTTGATAGCCTTCTATGGTTCCCCAAAGCGCAACGGGAACGCGATCGGGCTCGCGCAGGTTGATGGCGTCCAGCGTGCGCTTGCGTTGTGGGGAAATGGCATTACCGGCAATCGCGACCATGAAGCCCTCCTAGATTTTTGACGGCCGTTCCGCAGTTTTCCATCGCGGAAATGGCCTTTCGTATTGAATTTATTCTAGTTTCTACCCTCTGCCAGTGTCGAGATGCAATCCCGCCCCCACCTTATGCGTCAGGGGCATGGGGTCCGAAGACGGCGACAGGCGTGCCGCCGTCTTCGATCCCATACCTATTTCATCCAAGGCGGTGTAAACGATTGGAATTTGCCGCCCTTGTAGACGACATAGTTCATACCCGGAACCAACAGATGCTTGATGGCCTGATCATCCGGACCGACCTCACCGATATCCACAACTGGCACGACGCTTCCTTTCCAGTTGTCGATGCCTTCCAGCGTATCGAGAAGACGGGCACGGGTGATATCGCCGCTGCCCATCCGCTTCAGAGCCTCCGTGAACACTTGGGCACCGGTGAAGCCCCACAGATGCACCGCATCAGGTTGTTCTTCGGGATAGTACTTGGAAAGAATGCCCTTGGCCTGTTGGATATGCTGGTTCGGGTCATCCCATTCGCGGAAGATGGTGGCAAAGTAAACGCCCTCAACCGCTGCTTTTCCCGCCAGTTCCGGCACCTTCGGGCTTTTGCCAAAGAAAACGTTCACCACCGGCGCTTTCCAGCCAAGCTTTGCGCGTTCCGTATAAACCTTGGCGGCCGGCTCCGGTGCACATGAGCAGATCAGGGCATCAACGTTCGAATTCTTCATCTTGATGACCTGCGAGCTTAGGTCGACTTCCTTGGGCTCATAGCCTTCCGCCGCGACCATCTCGACTCCATAATTCTTCAATCCAACCTCAATGCCTTTGAGGTGGGTTTTGCCCGAAGCGTCGTTTTGGTAAATGACGCCGATTTTTTTAGCGCCAAAGACTTCCTTCGTAAAACGAACCAAATCCGTGCCTTCTTTGTCATAGGGCGGATAGAGCGGGAAGACGTAACGGCTTTTGTAAAAGACGTTCTTCGCCGCTCCGGTGCCGGCACCGATGAGCGGCATGTTTTTGGATACGATGTAGTCGATCACCGCCTTGGTCGGCGCAGAGCCGAGCGGTGCGACAATGGCGAAACACTTATCGCGCTCAACGAACCGTTTGACGATGTTCTTTGTCCGTGCCGGTTCATATTTGTCATCGACCATCTTGTACTTGATCATCCGGCCGTTAACGCCGCCGTTGGCGTTTACGTGCTTGAACCAGGCATCGGCACCCTTGCCCATGCGGAAGTAACTGGACACTTTGCCTGTCATCGGCTGATAGGAGCAGATTAGGATCTCCTTATCGGAAACACCCGGGCCGTTCGCCGCCTGGATTTCGGTTGCCGCCAGATTGAGAATTCCCATTCCGGCGATGATTACAAACGATTTGAAACCACGTCTCATTTCACGTACCTCCCATACTGTTTGGACGTTTGTCCATTCACCCCCCGAAAAGGAACCGGTCACCAAACTCGTGCTCCTTTTCGGGGGGACCCGCGGGCCTCAGGGAGCCGTCATTAACGACTTTGAAGTCCGTATTGCGGTCTCCCGAAGGCGACCCCAATCTCTATATCTGTTCATCTTGTCGGCCATAGACGCTGAAAGTTTGTCGACTATGCGCCCATGTACGATTCCACCACCTCCTTATTTTCGCGCAGATCGGCAGCAACGCCTTCAACGGCGACCCGTCCCACCTGAAGAACATAACCGTAGCCAGCGTTCTTGAGCGCCACATTGGCGTTCTGTTCAACCACCAGAAGGGTCATGCCGAATTCCTGATTGATCTTCCGCAGCGTTTCGAAGATGTCGGAAATGATCAGCGGCGCCAAACCAAGCGACGGTTCGTCCAATAGCAACAACCGCGGACGCGCCATGATCCCGCGGGCGATCGCAAGCATCTGTTGCTCGCCCCCACTGAGAGACCCACCCAACTGCTTGGAACGTTCTCCAAGCCGCGGGAACAGGTCCAGGACCATGGCAAAATCCTGATTAATCTCGGCCTTGTCGCGCCGTGAATAGGCCCCCATGCGAAGGTTCTCGGAAACCGTCAGATCCTTGAAAATCTTGCGGCCTTCCGGGACATGGGCAATTCCTAGTCTGACGATCTGATTGGGTGTCATATCGTTCAGTGTCTGGCCCGCGAATTCGATACTCCCGGATGCCGGCTTAACCATGCCCGAGACAGCCTTAAGGGTCGTCGATTTCCCCGCACCATTGGCGCCAAGAAGCGCCACAATGGCACCCTCTTCAACGCCAATGGATACACCGTGCAAGGCCCGGACGGCCCCATAACTTGCTTCCAGGGCATTGAGTTGCAAAAGCGTCATGCGTCATCCTCGCCGAGATAAGCATTGATGACGTTCTGATTGGATTGAATCTGGGCTGGCGTGCCGGCGGCCAGATTGGCGCCAAAATTGATGACATGAATATAGTCGCAAACGCTCATGACCATGGACATGTCGTGTTCGACTAAAAGGATCGTGATTCCTAATTCCAGGTTCACGCGGCGGATGATTTCCTTCAATTCCGAGGTTTCCTCGTCATTGCATCCAGCTACCGGTTCATCCAAAAGGATGATTTCTGGTTTTGCGGCAAGGGCTCTGGCAAGTTCCACGCGCTTTTGGAAACCGTAGGAAAGGTTCTTAACCAAATTGTCCAACTCATCGCCCAAATGCAGCATTTCGGCGATATCGATAGCCTGATTGACGAGCACCTTTTCGTTACGTCGGGCATTTGGCAGCCAGAACACATTGGCGAACGGATTGCCGATCAAATGGTGGGCGCCAATGAGAATGTTTTGCAAGGTTGTCTGTTCGCTGAACAAATTGATGTTCTGGAACGTTCGCGCCATCCCAAGATCAATCATTTCATGTGATTTTTTGGCGTCGATCGTCTGATCACGAAAATAGACATGGCCGTCGTCATATTCCTGGAACCGGCTGAGGACGTTGAACAACGTGGTTTTCCCGGCGCCGTTCGGGCCAATCAGCCCGATGATCTTCCCCAATTCCACATCCAGCGAAATCTTGTCACAAGCCACCACGCCGCCAAAACTGACCGTGACATCTTCGCACCGAAGGTGACTAGCCATGCGCCGTCTCCTTGCGGATACGTGTGATCCAGCGGAAAAATCTGACGGTCCCCTCAACAACTCCAGCCGGCGCCATAATCAATACGAAAATTAAGGCGCCACCTTTGATAATGAATGCCAGATCGCCCGGCTGATCGACGAAAAACTCAATCAGCGTCGGCAGAAAAGCGACAAACAGGCCACCGACAAAAGGACCAAGAAGGACGGCTGAACCGCCAACCACGGTGGCGACCAGAAAATCGACGGAGTACCAGATATCGGCAAATACCTCAGATGAAACATAATTCACGTAATGCGCAAACAGCACGCCAGCAATACCAGTAACCGCCGCACTCATGGAAAATGCCAATGTCCGGTAGAACACCCGATTGACACCGCTGGCCTCTGCCGCTTTTTCGGAATCGCGAAGCGCCATGAAAGCGCGACCAACCGCCGACCGCACCAGGCAATAGATAAACAGCGTCGTTATCGCGAGCGTCGCCAATGACACATAGAAAAATCCGATATCACCGATCTCATAGCCCAGTACGTGATTACCAGGCAAAGAAATGCCTTCGCGGCCCTCGAAGATCGGCACATTGTTGACCACTGTGCCGATGAAAAATGCGAACCCCAGCGTACCAATCGCCATGAAAGCACCGGAAAGCCGAAGAAACACAAGCCCCAGTGCACATCCGATTACCGCAGCGACAAATCCTCCGACAATGATGCCGGTCAACAAGTCGGTTCCCAAATGCATTGTCATCAGCGCTGACGCATAGGCGCCGACGGCAAGGAACCCGCCGTGACCGACCGTCACCAATCCGGTGTAACCAGTCAGGATACTCACCCCCTGCGCCGCCATGATGTACATAATGATAAGTGTCGCTTCCGATGCCATCCAACCTTCAACGCCCGGGGCAAGCGGGAAAACCACCGCAGACGCAAACAAGCCGGCCATTCCAGCCCATTTGAGGCGGCCAGCCTGGATGCGGCGTGCCGACCTAAGCTTTCGTGCCGTCCGGAGCGCGGTTGACGAAAATTCAGTCGATTTATCCATCATGGCATTCTTCACAGGAGCGGCCTCGCGCCTGTCACACTTCTCTCCGCTTCTGAATTCCAAATAGGCCCTGCGGCCTGAGGGCCAGCAAAAGAACGATCATGGTGAAAGCTGTCGCCGTTTTGTAATGGGACCCCAGATAGCCGCCGGCCAGATTTTCGCAGACGCCGATCATCAGCGCGCCCAAGATAGCGCCAGGGATCGAGTACAGTCCACCGAACACCGCCGCCACATAGCCTTTGATCAACACTTCATCCATCATTTCCGGCGCCACATAAATGATGGGGGCAATTAAGACGCCCGCGAAAGCCGCCAGGAAGCCGGCCATGCCCCATGTCAAAAGCACGATAAACCGGACCGGAATTCCCATAAGTTCTGCGGTCTCCGGATCATCCGTAACCGCCCGCATGGCGATGCCCTGTTTGGTGTATTTGAAAAAGACGTAGAGAACCAAACCGATGGCTGCCGCCCAGGCCATGTTGATGACGTGCCCTTGAGAGATAATGCCACCGACAATTTCAATGGGCGTTGGATCGAAGGAAATTGGAAATGCTTTTGTATCCCGACCCCAAAAGTATCCTGCAACCCCATGCAAGATGTAGTAAATCCCAAGGGTTGCGGTAAATAATGTCAGCCAGTCGGAATCGGCGATCTGACGCATGACCAGCCGCTCGGCCAATATTCCCAGCCCAATGCAGCCGACCACGGCGCCCGCCAACGCCAGATAATAGTTGGCGCCCAGATCCTTGATCAAAACCACCGCGATGAACGCGCCGATCATGGAGAAGTCGCCCTGCGCCAGATTGATGGTCCGCGTGTTTCTGAACACAACGACCACTGCCACAGCCGTGAGCGCATACAGGCTGCCCGTAGCAAGCCCACTAATGAGCTGTTGACCAAACACACGCGCCTCCCTTCGTCACGTGGTTACGTCTCTACCAGGTTAGGCTTCGCAGCGTGATTCGGGGACGGACTTTGGTTATTAATGCGACCCTAATTACTCCGAACCAGTGGGCGCAACGAATACCCATAAACATATCCTGGGAATTCCATTGTATCCCTTATAAAACGCGGCGCGACTGTTATGCCAAGATGGCGCCATGCATGCACAACA
>Ga0114932_10001273_pt1 | contig 28894 bp, 20 predicted proteins | sample 2SBtaG_2_FD_87286 | JGI IMG/M metagenome (GOLD analysis project Ga0114932, IMG submission 87286) | Deep subsurface microbial communities from Kolumbo volcano to uncover new lineages of life (NeLLi) - 2SBTROV12_ACTIVE470 metaG | ecosystem: Environmental > Aquatic > Marine > Volcanic ...
TCTTCTTCGAAGGCTGCGAGTGTCAATGGTCCTGGTCCAGCGAGGGTTGAACCGTCGTCCGAAGGACCCCAAGAATTCGAGTAGATGTCGATATCATCATTCTCGAATGATAGAGCATCGGCTTCGGTGCTGTCGCCTGCCCAACAAGCGATGAGTGTTGAGCCTGCGAGGGTTGCTTCCCACGCGGCGCCGGAGACGTAGAGTGAGTTGTTACCTACGGCTGCGGCGACGCCGGCAGCAGCAGTCCCGTGGCCGTTCCAATCACTGGGTGCTGGGTCGCTGTCGTCATTGCACCAATCGTAGGAATAGGTAGGGTCGTAATTGTCCTCGATATCGGGATGTTCATGGTCCAGCCCGTCATCGACTATGCTGATGATGACTCCTTCACCACGATAATGATCCCAGATATCTGTAGCGTTGATATCCTCCCCTGCCAAACCGCTTGTCTGGCCATAATTATCCAGGTGCCACTGAGCTCCCAATTCAGGGTCATTTGGGTTATCGCGCGTGTGTTGCTGGCGCTCGACGAGAGGTGAGAATGATTCTATTTGGCCCAGTTCGAGCGCCACCTTGAGATCAGAAATGGCGTTTAGTGGCTCATCGAATGTCCAGATGTAAGCCCCGCGTAGGACTGAAGTGGCCTTGACCTTCTCAGGGCTCGCAACCGACCAGATTTGCTTCTCGAGTGGAATCTGAGTAACTACTAGCCATTCGTCTGTCTCAGCCAATTGGTCTTCGCTGTATTGATCCAATTCTTCGACTCTATCGAAGGCAAGTTGGACGGCGAGTGAGTATGTCGGCAGAATCGGCTCACCGTCTATCTCGAGGTTAATTTGAACTTCTTGATCGTCGACTATCGCCGCTGCTACTGGACTTACCAACATCAGGACCAACAGCATGGCTGCCGTACGCATGAGGGTTGTTCGCGCTTGTAGGGGTTTTAGCCGTTCCCGGCGTATGACAGTCATACGCATCGCAAAAATTCAGTCGGTGCGGAAGGCTGCGATGGTGGCGTGAACCTCTTCATCGCTCATCAAACGACGCTGACTCTTGGCCACTTCGAACATGTGAGCAACCAATTCATCATCAGCCTCGTAGCCATTTTGTTGGAGCCACCAGACAATATTCGAGCGCCCGCTCATGTGGCCGATTCGAATGATTTGTTGCAGACCGTAATCCTGTGCAGGAACTCCTGAATAAACCCGATCAGCAAGCCAGTGGTCGCCTTTTTTCATCGCCTTTATGACTGCGCTTGCGTGAACGCCAGTACCCGTCTCGAAGGCGTCTTCGCCGAACACCGGATAATTGCGTGGCAAGGCGACTTCGACGTATTCATGCGCCTTACGCATGTACTCGTTCAGCGCAGTCAAATCATTGTCGATAATCCCCATCAACGAGAGATTGACTAATGTCTGATCGAGAGGGGCGTTGCCCGCTCGCTCACCGACGCCGAGCGCAGTTCCATGAATCACATCAGCGCCGGCTTCGACCGCGGCCAAATTATTCGCAACCCCAAGGCCGCGATCCTGATGCCCATGCCAATTCACCTCGATGTCACGGCGCTTGACTCCGGCATCAGGTATCACCTCATCCTGAATGAAAGCCAGTAATTTTCGTACCCCATTCGGAGTTACATGACCACACGTATCACAAACACAGATGCGATCAGCGCCTAATTCCAGCGCGCGAGTGTAAACTGCCTTGATCTCCTCAGGCTTCGATCGTGTTGTATCTTCAGTCACGAACATCACTGGAATATCGTTGTCGAGTGCGAATGAAACAGCTTTTTCCGCAGTGCTGAGAATCCGGTCCATCGTCCAGCCCTCAGCATATTGCCGAATTGGACTTGTACCCAAGAAAGCACTCGCCTGAATTTGCCGCTCGTGCTTGGCCTGTAAATCAACGAGCGGCTCAATATCACTGACAACCGTCCGCACAGCACATCCCGGTCGCAAGTCATAGCCATTCTCACCCATGTGGGAGAGCATCGCATCGATGTGGTTGACATGGAAAGGACCGGCACCAGGTAGGCCGAGATCGACCTTCTGGATTCCAAGGCGTTCCATGTAATCAATGAGTTCAATCTTCTGTTCAATCGTTGGATTACGTGCACTGGGGCTTTGCAGTCCGTCACGCAGAGTTTCGTCGTCGAACCAGACGTCGTGTGGATGGTTGGCTGGGTTGCGATCGATTTCGTAATCGATGACATTCCAATCGTAGATGAGATCTTTTTCCTTCATGCTCTCCCTCCGCGCGAACTGCGTACTACGGCCGACGAGCGACCGCGATGGCGTTTGAGGATTTCTGGGTTTGAGGCTGTTATTTGCTTCAAACGTGCGCGAGGGAGATCTATTTTGAGGATTAATTCGCAGTTTTCTTTCGGGAGTTTGCCTCGTCCCTGATAATCACGGTCGCTGCGAATATTGCTCCGAGAATAGCTCCCTCAAGTCCAGCACTGGCGGTGACTACGATTACGAACATGAGTGCAAGGTAAATCATCGAGACGAAGAAACTGCGAGCCGCGCTCGGAATTCGTCCTGCTTCGGTTCGCGGCTCGTTAGGGTCGATGATGAAGACCGTTCTTGCATACCAGAGATTAACGACAACTGCTGTTCCTCCAAAGACATAGAAAATCGTATCATGGCGGTCCATTCCACCCATCGCGATTGGAGCAGCAAGAGCCAGCACAACTAGCAGAATCGCGTAGACCTTCATCTCCACGAGGGTTCGGTCGGCGCCTTTGACGCCGGGCATCATCGGGACGCCAACCAAGTCGTACTCTTCCGAACGATAGAGGGCCAAAGCCCAGAAGTGAGGAGGAGTCCAAAGGAAAATCAGAATCAAGAGATACCACGGCATCCAACTGCCGAGGTCGAAAACTGAAGTCGCGAGGGCTTCGGCACTGGCGGTATCGATCGAGAGTTCGCCAGCCGCTACCGCCCAACCGATTACCGGCGGCGTCGCCCCAGCTAAGCCGCCGATGACAATATTCTGCACAGAATTCCGCTTCAACCACATCGAGTAAATGAAGACGTAGAACAGAATACTGAATGCCGCCCAGAAAGCAGCAACCTCGTTACCGAATTGAACGAACCATGCCACGCCGGCGATTGATATCAATACACCAAAGGCAAGCGCTGCATTAGCACTAATCGCTCCAGTCGGAATTGGTCTATTAGCCGTCCGAGCCATGATTGGGTCGATATCCCGGTCATACCACATATTGATCGAATTCGCTCCGCCGGCGGTCAGATATCCTCCAACAAAGACGACCGCCATAGTCTGAGCCGAGTCACCCCAATTCATTCCAGAAAACCCACCAGCAGCGAGCATATCATGGCATAGAACCGCACAAAGAGCGGTTACCTGTAGCAGCACTACGACTCCTGGTTTAGTGAGAGTCAGCCAGGCACGTGCCCCGGTCGTTGGCTCTCTCATAGCACGCCCTTTGGGCGTGAGTCCTTCAATACGACTCATCAGAAGATTGCCCAAACCCAAGCCTTGCTAGGAGTCAAGAAGTCAGTTGAGGGCCTCTGGCGAGGGCTCGTGGAGAGCGAGTGTGGATGTGGCAAGCCAAGCGGTAGCGAGGGTTAGGAAGACCAGCGAACCAATCAGAAGATGGACTAGAGAGAGTGTTTGTTGGAACAACTCAGTGTCTGGTGCCCAAGACAAAACGTAGAGTGCGCCGATGAGTAAATTCAGCAGAAAAAGTCCAGCAGCAGTCCAGATCCAATTACGCAGAATCAGGCCGTGTTGGTGCTCTTTGTTTTCCTTCCAGACGAACCAGGCCGCGATGAGTAGAGCGATTCCAACTACGGCGACAATCCATCGATGGATGACCTGAGATTGGTTGATAATATCGACGATTTCAGGAAATAATTCCCCTTGACACAATGGCCAAGCATCGTGGCTACCGACTCCACAAACCGTGTCTGCTCCCGGTGTGGTGGAGACGAAAACTCCTGCGAATAGGGAGGCGAATGATCCGAGTCCGAGCCAAGCGATTCGCTTGTTCCAGCGTGAGGCGAGGACTGGGTCAAATTCCAGCCAGTCTGGGGTTTGACCTGAGTCTCTATTGAGGCAAAGCCAGAGCCAGATGAGTGCTAGTTCGAAGGCGAGAGCACTGGCAAGATGGAGAGCAACACTCCAGTGTTCGTTGTCTAACTCAACTGTTAGCCAGCCGAGAGCGCCTTGCCAGATGATTAGGCCGACTGCGAGAGTTGAGCCGAATTTGACTGACGCGCTCGAATCCTCTTCTCTACGGATGAGTAACCAATTGAGTAGAACAAGAGGTCCGAGTATGGCTCCGGCGAGCAGTCGATGGAACCACTCCGTGAAGATCTCGAAAGTGGTGTAACGGTGGTGCTCGCCACGAGAATCGATTTCATCGGGATTCTCTTGCCACCAAGCCTCCTGCTCTTCGGGGCTGATGTCGAAGGACCACGAACCGAAGCAAGTCGGCCAATCTGGGCAGGATTCACCAGCTTCGGAGACTCGAATGAGGCCACCGACTGCTATGACCAGAAATGTCAGTACAATCAGTGCGGCCGTCAGACGTTTCGTATTGAGACGGTCGAGCATTGCTAATCCTCCAATCGGAGCGACCGCGAACGCCGGGGACCTCACTCATCCTTAGTGTGAGGGTCGACGTCAATTGGGATACGGTGAGATTCATACTCCAGCATTGCTATCTTCAGAGGGTCGAGGACGAAGCGAGCCTTCGCATCCTCGGTGCCGTAGAGTTGGATAAGTTCGTCCATGAAGTTCTCGCGGAGTTCCTCCTCCGAGACATACAACGGTGCGCCCATACTGATCTGCAGGGCTCGTGCACCGATGATTCGGGCCTTCTCGAAGCGAGTGTGCTGTCGTATGGGCTTGACCATCGGGGCGGGCGACCGGAGGCCCCCCTATTAGCCCACCGGCTGGCTCCCGCCCCCTTTGGGGGCGCATTAAGCGGCCTGTTCAAACTTCGATGAGCATGCCAACAGCGTTGCCGCCGCCAAGGCAAATGGTGACTATTCCGCGGTGACCGCCAGTGCGATTGAGCGCGTTTGTTAGCGTCATCAAACAACGCGCTCCGGTGGCACCCAGAGGATGCCCCATCGCAACTGCTCCACCGTGTGGATTGAATTTTTCATCTGGAATATCGAAGGACTTCTTCACTGCGCAAGAGGCGGCTGCAAAGGCCTCATTGTGCTCGAGGATGTCAATGTCCGCGATGGTGAGTCCGTTACGCTCGAGAAGCATCTTGACGGCTGGAATCGGCGCCGACATCACCCGGTGTGGCTCAACACCCGAGGTGACGAAGTCAACTATTCGTGCGAGCACTGGCCAGCCATTCGCTGCGGCGGCTGTCTCGGATGCGATCAGCAATGCAGAGCCGCCGTCTGAGACTTGGCTGGCATTGCCGGCCGTGACTTGTCCCTCTTTGTCGAAGACAGTTCTGAGGCCGGCCAAACTCTCCACCGAAGTGTCTGTGCGGATACCTTCATCACGGCTTAATCCGTCGATTTCAAGACACTCTTCAGCAAACCATCCTTGATCCCAGGCTTGATTGGAGAGTGTGTGTGAGCGGACTGCGAAAGCATCTGATTGTTCACGGGAGATGTCGGCCTCACGGGCAATGGTCTCTCCCGTGACTCCCATCATAGATTCATCATAGGCATCCTTCAGTCCATCGTGGCTGAGGATGCTCGAAAGGTCACCGTAAGATATCTCATCGCCGCGACGCGCACCGCGAATGAAGTGAGGTGCATTCGACATAGATTCCATTCCACCGGCGATTACCACATCGGCGCGTCCAGCCATGATTTCAGTCGCGCCGATCATCGCCGCCTTGAGACTGGAACCACAGACCTTGTTGACAGTCGTGCAGGGTGTCGAATAAGGCAGGCCAGCCCCGAGGGCGACCTGACGGGCGGGAGCTTGACCAGCACCCGCTTGCAATACCTGACCCATGTAGAGTTGATCGACGATACCGCTCGTGGCATCGATTGCAGCACGCTCCAGCAGCGCCTTCACAGCCAGGGTGCCGAGTTCAGTCGCTGAGTATCCCGCAAGAGCCCCACGGTAACGACCGAAGGGAGTTCGTGCGTAAGCACAGATGACGGGGGCCGACATAGCAACAGCGAGACAGGTTCAGGCCTTGAAAGGTGCGATGACTGCACCGTTGCAAGCCCTCAATTCTCAGCCGAATATCTGTAGAATTCCGCATTACTCAGAGCTGGGCGCAATTGCGGCTTAACGAGAATCGTACGAACCGCCCAGAGGTCCTTGAAGATACGATATTGAGAGGTTGCATCGAGGTAATCGACGCCACTGGTTCCACCAGTTCCCATTCGGCGCCCCATGATTCGTTCAACCATACGTGCGTGTGCATGACGCCATTTTACCATCGCTTCCTCGAGTTCGACCATTGCATCAATCAGCGTGCGAGGCCAGGTTAGAAGCGGCAGTTCGCGGTATGATTCGATGAATAGTAAGCCCGCTCGTGCGCGATTTATTTCGCCATCCGGCTTGAGATATTCGATTGCAGCCTGATGCGAGGCATCGAATCTCTGGGCCGCCTGCTCTGGTGTTGAGGCTCCATAGCCTGACATACGAGCAGCAGCCTCCTTTCCAATCGCCTCGTGCGCGGCCAGATGTGAATCAACATAGGCCGCGACGACAGCATCATCATCCTCGCTTCCAGTGGTCGATCCCATAATCGGAGTTCGTGAGACCCATCGCAGAATCGAATCGAAGAGCGACGGCTTCGATGCGGCGTCTTCGAGACGTGCGAGAATAGCCGCATCGCGCTCCGATTTGTCGGCTAACTTGCGGAATGTTGCAATTGGATCCATACCGTACAATCGGTCTTCATTCGACAAACCAAGGAGTATTTCGAATTCCCTCATCTGATAGGACTCGAAGCCAGATGCGGTGCCGAGACCATCACGGAATGTAAGGAATCCTTGCGGAGTTATGGTCTCGACAACAGCCCATTGACTCCCCATCAAGCGAAAAATCTCGGTCGTCCTACCAAGGTGGTCGACCGCCCGAGGAATATCATCCTCAGGTACGTGATTCTGACTGAGGATGTCGCGAACTTCGGTAAGTTCGCGAATCACCTGCTTGAACCAAAGTTCGAAGGTCTGATGGACGATTATGAAGTGCATTTCGTCAGGACTGACGTTGCGGTTTTCACCTTGGAGGGAGAGTAATTCAGGTAATTGTAGGTAGTCGCCATAGGTCCAATTCCCCTCGCTGCTTGAGCCGCCCATGTTCCTCGGATGACTCTCCACGCTTGAATCGTTACCCAAGCCACAGTTCCGAATCCGAACCCTCTAAACCACCGAATTTAGCCGCGATTTCATGGCTGGTAGATGCGGAGGTCCGCAGGAAGGTGGCGGCGACCTAAGACCAGCAACGCGTATGGATGTAGAAGCCGGGCTAGAACTTTCTTTAATCGGAATGGACGATGCATCCGAGTTATTTTCAGTAGTTGATTCCAACAGAATATACCTCAGGGAGTGGCTTCCATGGTTAGATGGAACAAAGAGTATCGAGGATGAAAACTCATTCATCTCTATGAGTCTAGAAGAGTATGAGAAGAGAGAGGGAGTAATTTACGCTATTCGTCTAGATGGAAATATAATCGGAACTATTGGTCTGAATTGGATTGATTGGGGAAATAAGGGATGTGGAGTTGGCTATTGGTTGGCCGAAAATCTAACCGGAAATGGTTATGTGACGAAATCTTGTATTCGATTGATGGAACATTGCTTCGATGACCTAAACCTACACAGATTCGTCCTCGAGGCCGCTATCGACAATGTAGCAAGCTGCGAGGTAGCAGAAAGAATAGGAATGAGATTAGAGGGGATTACCAAGGATAGGGAATGGCTCTACGACCACTATGTTGATGCCAAATTATACGCTATCACAAAACCAGAGTGGGATGAAAAGCGGTCTAAGTGAGTTCAACCCAAAAGTCCGTGATCTACGATTTCACAGGCTCCGGAAGGAAGGGCTGAGAGGACATCATCCTGAGCCAATCCGGTAGCTTTGGCGATTCGATTGGCGATGGTCTCTTTCTTCTCTCGACCAGGCTTTATCAGCGCCCATCGTTGACAAATTTTTGAGACTCCGGCTGCGGTTCCTGAGACTGGAATCGGGATATTGTTGATTGTTGCGAAACCGATGGCGATCTCCATCGGCACATCGCGATACCAAGTCCTCTGACCTCTGACAACGAAGGCTCCACGACCTATTGATTCGCCACTTTCAGTCTGCTTCGATACCTGTGCTGGGCGGGCGTGGAAAGCGGTTGCAGCCGCCCCGCCGCTACCCCATGCGCGTGACCATACGATTGCAAGTTGTGCGCCTTCTTCGATAATCTCGGGGGGTAGATTCTGTGCATCTTCCAGCTCATCGGCAAATTCCTGTGAAATCTTCAACGAAGCAACTCCTTCAGGCCTGAATCCTATTGGATTTGGGTCGATTTCGAGTCCGTCACGCAATCTCAGTGAGCAAGACGGCGCACCGTGCAAGTCGGCGTGGACATAGAGGTCGGTTGAGCGCAGATACTTGCGGACAACCGTATCATTTCCTTTTGCATCACGTCCTCCGACAATCATTCGACCATCCGAAAGAATGCCCCAACGATGCTTTTCGAACCAGAAGCGCTTGCTACGCTTTGCTAACCGAACTCGGCCCGCGGCAGCTTCCTTTGCTCGCTTGGCCTGCTCTTTCGCAGCATGTGTTTCGGTCCGCTCAAGTGCTGCCTTGGCTCCCTTTGCCTTGTCTTTGAGCGTTCGAGCTTGCTCAAAATAGGTCTGAGCGTTCTGATGAACGCTCTTCTCTACCGCGAGGGTGACACTGGCGCCCGGCTCGTTATCCTCATCTGGCATCCGGGCGAGAATGGTTCGCTTAGCTGGATCAACCCGTTCAATCCACACTACATCTCCAACCTTCTTGTCAAGGGCTTGCCAGCCCTCATTCTCGATTAGCGAATTGACTTGACTGAGTAGATCGTCAACATGTGTCCAATTATCCTGAATCGATTTGGCAAGAACTTGGGTCAAGACGGCTTGCGACTCAAATCGTTCGATAGCAGAGCGTTGCTGTTCCGCTCTGCGGTCCAACTTAGCGCGCTGCTCTTCCTCGTCCTCGCCCGCCGCAGCGAGTTTTTCCTCCTCGCGGCGGATGTAGGCTACCGCATCGTGCGCTCCGAAGACGGCATCGTAAGCCGCAGAGAGGTTTTCGATGCCGACTTGCATTGACGAGTCCATGAATGGCAATTCGATTGGAGAGAATTCAGAAATTCCAGAACTCGCGGAATCGATGCTGACTGGATCCTCCGCCGCTTTCCACACCTCCAGTCCATCAGAATCTTCGAACCAAAGATGCGATCCTTCACCTTCTGCTAATTCCTCAAGAAGTCCAGTCATCGCATCGCTGAGAGCCTGCTTCTGCTCTTCATCAAGTGAATCTGCAGGCTCATCCAAACCTATTCCAGCAGCGGTACAAACAGCATTTCCGTAAATCCGACCCAGATTTACCCGTGCAGCTAGGGTCCGAATCATCGAATGGTTCGATTCGGCCAGAATCGTATCTAATCCAGCGCGGTCGAGCCCGCGTGGATCAACAGTTTCGGGTGGAGGGATGTATAGCTCACCGCGCTTCAGTGATCGACTCGCGTATTTTGCATGAGTCAACGGCTGAATGATTACATCTTCATCATCGAGCAGCAGAACATTACCATCTCGGAAGAGCTCGATGACTAATTTCAATCGACCACCACCATGCTCGAATGTCAATATCAAAACTCTATCGAACCCAACCTGTTCAACTGCGACTAAACGTGAATTTCCCAGGTGTTTTCGCAAAAGCATCGCAAAAGGAGATGGATTGTTCGGCATTGGCCTATCTCGTCGCGACATATACAGCCGCTTACCCCGAACAATCACCAAATCCACCGATGGTTTTCCCTTCGGATTTAGTCGCAGAACAACCTGCTCATAGTGTGGTTGATACGCCTTACGTGCGCGAACTCCGACCATTGTTCGAAGTTCGCGCGCGATACGCGCCACGTCGAAGGAGGAAGACTGCGCGCGCATGACTCTCAACCCGCTGTCCCGCGTGCCCTTCATCAGACAATCGCTTGATAGCCCACGGCGCAGGCTCGATGGCCATGACCGGCATGGGCGGGCTGCGGATGAACGAGGGCACACCCTTCATTCACGGTCCTGAGACCATGGGTGAGGCGGATGTCGGCCTGCGCGCTTTCTGGTATCGACCGATGCTTCGACGCGATTCCGAGGACCCGGATGTTGATCTCGATTGGGGGATTCACTGCAATGCTGACGCGCTCTCTGAACAAGCTGCTATTATCGCTAATAGGATGAATGCAGATGGCATGGAAGATGTTGAAATGTTGGCGCTTGACCTCGCTTTTATCTTTGGTTTTGACCACGAATATTTCCATCACAGGGTTGACTCTGGAATGACCTCTCACGTTCTCCGAACACACGCTCAGTCGGGCGATTTACCACCGTCTTTCGGTGATTATGATGAATTTCACGATTCGATTTCGATGCGTCGAGAGGGGCCGGATTGGTGGTTGCTGACCGAAGAGACGCTCGCCAATGCTCACATTGCAATGGATCCGACTCGTTTGGGTGGTCTGAAGGACGCTTTCATCGAGCACGGTCTACTGCCTGAACCAGGTGACCGTTCTCGTGGCCCATTCGCTGCTTGGAGGTACGTAGCAGCAGACCCGTGGATTTTGCGTTGTTTGGCGCATCATACCTGGTTACAGATGCTGACTGGCGAACTCGATCCTCTAGGTGTGATGGGTACGGTTGAGGCGATTGTGCACGAGGGTGGATTGGATGCGGCTTACGAAGCAATGGTCGACACGATAGTCGATGCCTGTGAGGGACCCGTCGATGAGGACTCGGTACCCGATCGGGTGCTCGGACGTGACGGTTCCGAACATCTCTTCGCGATGGGAGGGATTCCTGATGGGATGTTGCGCCGCCTTGAGGTGCCTATGCACTTCCACGGCGGCGAAGGGGGCCGAATGGCGGAGCGCTTTGGCCCAAACAATCCGGATTGGCCCTATGCGATAATCGAGAATTTGTACGACCGACTGGGACGCTACGATGACGGGGCAGTCGACCCTTGGGGATCCGATGATCCGTTCACGTCGTTGGCGTAATCCACTCAATCCATTTCTTCGAAGAAGCCTTCGATAATTGGCAATGCAGCGGCTTCGTGAGCGAATTGATTACTTTCGATTTCAATCAACTGACAATTAGGAACATTGGCACTCAGTGTCCCTGCGTCGGAGTGGTCATGCAGGGTGTCAGAGGAGGCACGAAGTACACCGACGGGCGTTGAATTGTGAGAGAAGTCAAGGTCCATCTTGTAATTCTTGAAAATCATTGAAGTGAGGCGAAGTCTATCGATTGGAGCTGCTAGTAGGGTTCGCCGATAACGAATTCTTTGCCCTTCTTCCTTGAGCCTACGGTCAAGGTACCAAATGATGAAACGGACAAGTGCGGAGTAGAGGAATAGAGGGGCGGGAATCAACGGTCGTGCCCACCACGGAGGCACGAAGGCGAGGTTAGGTGATAGCAGCACGAGGCTTCGCGGGACCAGAGTTTGTTCTCGTAGATTTTCGAGCATAAGTGTGGCACCGAGTGAGGCGGCAAATGCATCACACTCGAGGGGGTCAATCGCAAGTTTGTCGAGGACGACTGGTAGGTCGGAGGCGATGTTCGGAATCTGAAAAGTTGTCTTTGAAATCGGTCCATCGATGCGACAGCTGCCTTTCTCACGACTTTCGATATAGACGATGGGGCGGCACTTCACCCATTCTGCAAGAATCGGGAACCATCCATCAGGCACAGAGTTCCATCCAGGAATCATGACCAGAGTTCTGGCTTTGCGCGCTGAGAGACTTTCAGGAGTCCAGCGGAGGACGCGAAGGTGAATTCCAGGAGTGGTTTCGATACTGAGACGTTCGACAGATGAACCCTCAAACTCAGGAATCTCTTGCCACAGTTCTAATCCCATATTGAACAACCTAATTTTTGTACCAATCCTTCTTTATTCTGTAGATTTCACCCGACTTTTCTAATGCTTTCAAGTGGGAAAGTGTCTGATCTCGGGCAAGATCAGGATGCGCGTCTGGTGTGTCTGAATAGGCCTCGGAAGCGATATCTGTAAGGCTATTTTTTCCAGATAGAACAGCCTCAAGAACTCTAGAATGACGCGCTTTCCTGTGCTTTAGGTAGCGGTTTAGAAGCCTTGTTGGATTGGCCACCATAGATCCATGACCTGGGAAAAGAAGAGGTAGGTCGATATCGCGCAGACGCTCGAGTCCTGCAAGATATGCGTTCATGTCGCCTTCTCCGGAGGGGACGAGGATTGTGCCAAAGACAGTCGCGTTATCGCCGCTGATTATTCCGGCCTCGCTGCATAAACAGATGTGTCCAGGGCAGTGCCCGGGTGTTTCGATAACCGTCCATGTGACTTCGCCGAGAGTTATCTCATCACCCTCTTTGAGCGTGCTATCCGTATCGCAAGACGGGATGACTTCATGGGTTTCTGACGATGCCATTACAGGGGCTTGGTACATCGATGAAATAGCTGACAGATCGCCTATGTGGTCTGGGTGCCGGTGGGTGAATATCGTACCGATGATGTCGCTCCCGGTGGCTTGGATTTCCGTAACTTTAGCAGAGAGAATTTCGAGAGCTTCCGCCGACTTTGCCGCCGGGTCGACTAGGATGCGTGGTCCGCCGGCTTGACCGAGGACGTAGCAATTTGTGTGGGTCGCCGGTGGCAGGGTTGCAGTAGGGAGTGGGACGCACTCGACGCCATGAGCGAACTCGATGATGTGATAGCCGGATGGGGGATCTTCGGCGAGGACATCAAACCCATGTTCAACGAGGTCGCGAATCAGGGTGATTTGTGGTGGTGGTAGTTTGACCGAATGGGCCATCCAAGCATCGAGGAGAGCGGCTGGCTTCCACCAGCGGAATTCATCGAATTCGGAGCGTCCATTTGGAAGGGTCGGCTCAATCTTTGAGTCTCCTAAATCAAGGTGATAGAATCGATTTTTGAAGCGCACGGGAGCTAACGGAGGAGTGGTGCGTTCGGTGATTAAATCAGCGGAAAAACCACTTACTAAGAGCCTGTTGTCTGTGGCGAGGACAGCCCATGCAGCCTTGTCTGAATTGACTTCATCCCGTAATTCGGAAGCGACTTGTAGAAAACCTCCTGAACCGTCAGGAGCGATGCCCACTTCCTCAACCATTTCTCGCAATAGAGCAATCAAAGAAATACGATCATCTCGCTCAGCAAACCAATCTGGATTGGCTTCAGCGGCGGCGCGGTCAACCCGACTTACTCCGCCGCCGGGAAAGGCCCAAAAATCTGGAAAAGACGGAACCTCAGAAACTCGATGGCAGAGTAAAATTTCCCGCCTTTCTCCAGCACCACGACTCAGCACAGCAGCAGCCGAAGGTCGTGGAGTAGCCACTTGTCCTCCCGGCAGTTCGACCCCCTCTGGTAACTCAGCCATGCAGCAACGAGGGAGTTACCGTCTTCAACCTCCCCCGAACATCAACCTCAAGTCCTGCAGTAATCAGCCCGGGCCATGTCGGCCCCTTTCGAGACCGTCTCCATCGGCCACACCAACGTAGCCACAGGCGAGCGTGAGCACGAAATTGAGATGCCTAGATTCGGGCTAGGAGTTTGGCAAATGTCAGAAGGTGGACAATGCAAAACAGCCGTGCAACATGCCATTCAGTCTGGATACAGACTCATCGACACAGCCCGTTCTTATGCCAACGAAACAGAAACCGGTGTGGCCATTCGGGAAAGTGGAATTCCCCGTGATGAAATCTTCGTGGTCACCAAGTTGCGGCGTCCTCATGCAACAAGTTACGAGGCTGTTCTCGAACACTGCCGCAGCAGCCTCGACATGCTCGGGCTCGAACAACTTGACCTCTACCTCGTCCACGCGCCACCAGAAGATATCGATGCACGCCCAGGCGTGTGGAAAGGTATGGAGGAGTGCCTTGCAAGGGGTTGGACCAGAGCGATCGGAGTGAGCAATTACGGTGCTCATCACCTTGACGACATGCGGGCCTACGCAACCATTCTCCCCGCGGTCAACCAAGTCGAACTTCACCCGTGGAACCAACGCCCAGCCCTCCGCGCAGCAACTCAAGCTTCAGGTGCTAGAGTCATGGCTTACTCACCCCTCGCTCGCGGACAAAAAGTAGGCTGCGACAGCCTCGCTGCAATCGCCGAATCGGTTGGTTGTACACCGGCTCAAGCAGCCATCAAATGGGTGTATGATACGGGAGCGATTACAATTCCGAAGTCTAGCAATTCCGGTCGAATCGAGGAAAATTTCGCCAGCCTCAACATTGACCTCACTGGCACTGAAGATTCGTTCAATGCCATGGAGGAGGCCTATGTCTCCGGCTGGAACCCAACCGCTGAACCCTGAGTGATTGTGATGAATGCCGGCAATAGTCCTAGAGATCCCGAGACTATCGAAGAGGAATTGGCACTTTTTGCCGAGGCTCTCAATGCGGGGATTGACCCATTTCCCGAGCCAAAGAAACTGATTCCTTGGGTCAAATATGCAACTGCATGGTTCATGATAATCATGATGATCTCTTTCGTATCTAGGATTCTAAATCGAGCCTTGTAATTCTAGTATAATTCATAGGGAAAATAGGATAAAATGTAGGGTAAGATTTAAATATCAGGACATAAATATTTATTGTTATGAAATATACAATAGTTGTTGCAGAAAATATGAATAAACCAGAAAAATACGCTGTATTCAATTACCATAATTGGGACAGACCTTGCTTAATTGAGCAAGTACAAATTCGAATCAAAGATGGTTGGACTCCTATTGGTGGTGTCTCATTTGGAAAGCATGAAGAATTTGAGGGAGACGTTTGGGCACAAGCTATGATCAAAGAAGATAATGAGGAAGAATGATTTCAATATCACTATTCTTCATATTGTGATTTGGTAGTCCCTCCCGGATTTGAACCAGGGTCATGGCATCCAGAGTGCCATATGATGGACCGCTACACTAAGGGACTAGCGACCCGGCGAGACGGGTTGCGTATTTCAACAGAACCGCTAGACCAACCGGCTGCATCTGACAGAGTTCAAGCGCGGAAGGACTGATTCAAATCAGCCAGCGCTTGCTCACTTGGTCGTAATTCAGTCTCACTGAGATCGACGAGAGGAGTTGCAGTAAGCCCAAGCGCCTCGTCGGCGGACTTCATCTGAGAATTGTAATGCAGAAGTCCGGTGACGTGCTTATCGCTCGCCTCAGCCTCATGAATCGCTGCAAGAGCAGCAACAGGGTTACTCGGGTCATGATCAACTCCAAGTGTAGCGAGGCGTAAAGTCGAGCCATCGAAGAGTTCGATATCCTCAAACTCACCTTCTGGGATTTCGACCTCTTCAAGCGGCGTGAAGTGAGGGATGTAATCCACGGTGTGCAACACCTCGTCGTTCGACTTCACATAGTTGTAAGATCGGTACGACTCGTCGTTGTTAGCAAAGGTGACGCATGGTGAAATTACATCGATGACAGCCATTCCCTTGTGTGAGAGAGCGGCACGTATGAGTGAGGAGAGTTGTTTCTTTGAACCAGAGAAAGAGCGTGCAACAAAGCCGCATCCGAGGTTAATCGCCATTTTACAGAGGTCAATAGGAGGGTTTTCGTTGGTAACTCCCTTCTTCTTCTTTGATCCCTTTTCGACGGTAGCGGAGTATTGCCCCTTGGTTAGTCCGTAGACACCGTTATTCTCGATGATGTAGACCATGTTCAGGTTGCGTCGAATTGCATGTACAAATTGTCCAATACCGATTGATGCTGTGTCTCCGTCGCCGGAAACTCCGAGGAAAACGAGATCCTTGTTGACCATGTTAGCGCCTGTCGTCACCGACGGCATCCTTCCGTGTACTGTGTTGAATCCGTGTGACTTCCCGAGGAAGTATGCCGGCGTCTTCGATGAGCAACCGATTCCGGACATTTTGGCTATGGTTTCCGGGGCGATCCCGTTCTCCCATGCTGCTTGGATGATGACATTGGATATCTGGTCGTGGCCACAACCCGGACACAGAGAGGACTTACCTCCTGTGTAGTCTGCTTTTGGCAGGTCGATGACGTTGAGTTGGATTGGACGCATGCTCATGCGGTCACCTCCTGGGTCGAGGCCAAGTTCAACGTCTCAAGAACCATTTCCGCGTACACACGTGCGCGAAGAGGAATTCCGTCGCTAAATGCTACAGATTGCATCTTGCTGAGAAGTTCTACTGGCATTTCCTTGCGGAGGATGCCGAAGAGCTGGCCGTCGCGGTTGACTTCGAGGACGATTACTTGCTCATGCTCTGCGACGAACTTCTCGACTTCAGAGTGGTAAGGAAGAGCTCTTACTCGGCAGGTGCTTACTGACAGGCCGGTTTGTTCAAGGATATCGTCGATTTCTGTGATTGTGTTTTCCATAGAGCCGTAGTAGATGATTCCTACTTGCTTGCTCTTCTCGGCGCGGATGATTGGTGCTGGTAGGTCATCACGCGCGCCGTCGATCTTTCTGCGCAGGCGCGTAACGGTTGCATGGTAGACGGCAGGGTCCTCGGAGTAGATACCGTCCTCATCGTGGCCAGTGCCACGGTAGAGGATGGGTTCGAGACCGCTGCCGGGTAGAGTGCGGTATGGAATTCCATCACCATCGACGTCGCGATAGCGGCCGAAATTCTCGATTGCGTCGAGTTGTTCTTGGCTTCTGATTACCTTACCGCGGTCGAGCGGCTGACTGGGGTACTCAAAGCCGGAGGTAACCCATCTATTCATGCCGAGGTCGAGGTCGGAGAAGCCGAAGACAAGAGTCTGGTAGCGCTCGGCCACGTCGAAGGCGCGCCAGCCGAATTCGAAGCACTCATCGACTGTTCCTGGAATCAGGACGATGTGCTGAGTGTCTCCGTGGCTGGCTTCATACAGCAGGGTAAGATCACCCTGCTGAGTCCGTGTAGGTAGGCCGGTGGATGGTCCAACGCGATTAACATCCCAGATGACTCCAGGAACTTCTGCGAAATACGCGAGGCCGATGAATTCTGACATCAGCGAAATTCCCGGACCGCTGGTCGCGGTCATTCCGCGGCCACCAGCCCATCCAGCACCGACAACCATGCCGGCGGCGGCTAGTTCGTCCTCTGCTTGGATTACCGCGCAGGTTGAACCGCCATCCTCGGCTGTACGAATCTTCGGTATCCAGCCGATGATTGACTCGGCGAGGGATGATGATGGAGTAATCGGATACCAAGAGAGCATGTTGACTCCACCGAATAGGCAGCCGAGTGCAGTCGCTTCGTTGCCTTCGATGAGATAGGTGTCTGGATTCTTGTCACGAGCCTCGACAGCGTAGCCGATATCGCAATTCCAATTCTCCGCAGCGTAGGCCCGACCCTCGTCGATAGCCCGCGTGTTCAGTTCGATCGCCTTCTCCTTGCCCTTGAATTGCTGAGTGAGAGCAGTGCGCAGAGCGTTGGAGTCGATTCCCAGGACTTCGGCGAGTCCGCCGACGTAGTACATGTTGGCAATCATGCGAGCTAACTTCGGATTAATCGCTCTCGCCATCTTGGTCATGGGTATACCGAGCACGACGCAATCGTCGCGCTCGACTGGCAACTTTACATCCATATTGTGGATGATGATGGTTCCAGGCTCTGCCTTCTCGACATCAGCCAACCAAGTATCCTTGTTCATCACGACTTGGATATGCGTCTTATCGCCAGGAGCCTGATAGCCGGCGTCGCTGGCTCGAATGATAAACCAAGTCGGAAGACCAGAAATATTGCTTGGGAAGAGATTCTTCCCGCTGACGGGAACTCCCATCTCAAACATAGAGTGTAGCAGAATCAGGTTCGCAGACTGCGATCCCGTTCCGTTTGCAGTGGCGATATTGAGTGTGAAATCATTGACGATTTGAGCCATCCTTTTCGGTGTCTCCGGGGGTGTCTGGGCGCACTGGCGGGTGCTTGTGCAGCGTGCCCCGTGCGAAATTCGGTCTTAGCCGTTCCCGTCTGTTAATTCCCTCGCGTAGCGAGGAGTATCTGCTCAATTTACTCTAATTATGGAGTATTATTTCCCTCAAAAATGAGTAATTTCGCCTCAAAATGCGAATAAATCGCTTTCTAGATACGAGGAATCCCCATCCGTTGCGGTTTTCAAGGGAAGCGTGGTCGGCCGGCCCATGCCTCCAATGCCGAGTGAGTTGAGGGAAGCCTTGGATAAGGCCCAAGAGCTGATTGAGTCGGGTAAGCCAGACGATGCTTTGGAGATCCTCAGAACAACCGGTTGGAAGGCAGCCCAAACTAAGTCACAGAAGGTGAGCGTCACAAGCCTCGCCTCTGAGGCAATGATCACCAAAGGCGATCTCGATATGGGTAACCGTAAGAAGCACTGGCAGAGGGCTTACAAGAATTATCAACAGGCTCTAAAATTGGAGTCATCGAACAAAGATATTCGTCGCTCAATGAACAAGCTCGCTTCGATGATGGACGAGCAGTCAATCTCGCTTGGAAAGGGATTTCAGATATTCGATGATGGAAACCCAACTCCAACTGGACTAGTTGCAATTTCGGTCGCGATTATGATCTTCCTCGTCGGTTTCAAGTATGCAGGAGAAGCGTTGGAGCAACCGTTGGAAGGAAACACGGTGACTTTCGAGGTGTCTTACATTCACCCAGACAATCCAGATACACGAGTCGAGGGTGAAATAGTCATCGAACTTTACCCTGATGATGCTCCGAAGCATGTCGAGAACTTCCTCTATCTTGTCGATAATTCCCGTTACGATTACACGACATTCCACCGCATCATCGATGGATTCATGGTTCAAGGCGGAGACATCGAGATGATGAATGGTGCTGGCGGATATGCTGGTAAGTGGTATGGCTATTGTAACGGTCAAACTCTGGATAGCACTGGAACTCCGCATACTTCCGAGAGTTGTCGCGTTGAGGATTGGTCGGTTCCTGGTGAGCATGAGAACGGCCTCAAACATGGCCCCGGTGCTCTCGCGGCCGCACACGCTGGCCTGAACACAGACGGAAGCCAGTTCTACATCGTCCCAAGCGACTCTACCCCTGATTGGCTGGACTGGAACCCTGGCAAGGATTGCGCGGCTCAAGGGCAATCTTGCCATACAGTCTACGGGATGGTTGTCTCTGGTATGGAGCACGTCGATGCGATGAGCGAGGTCGCTGTCGATTCAGGATCCTCCACGCCGTCGCACGATGTTCGCTTATTGACGGCTTACCGAAGTTGAACACCGACTTCTCAACGAGTTCCCGTTATTTTACGGACTGACTCTACGAGTCATCTTCATGGAGGGCACTCTCCCCCGAGTGATTACGGGGTGCTGAGATGGGCGAGAGAGATGGATTCGATTCGCTTCGAACATTTACCAAGTCGGATGATTCCAAGGCTCGCTTCCACGCACTATCTCACTTACAGGAATCGGGTATCTGCGAACTTGATTCTCTGCCTTTCACGATTAGATTACTACTCGAGGCAGCGTTGCGCAAGTGCGATGGATTCTTGGTGACTCGTGAAGATGTTGAGCGCATCGCGTCGTGGTCACCAACAATGAATCCCGAAGAGATCCCATTCGCTCCAAGCAGAGTGATTCTGCAGGACTTCACCGGAGTACCAGCGGTCGTCGATATCGCTGCTCTGCGCGATGCGATGGTCGATTTGGGTGGAGATCCTGAGAAGGTCAATCCACAGGTTCCTGTCGATCTGGTAATTGACCACTCGGTTCAGGTTGATGTTTCAGGATTATTCCCTGACGCGCGCGAGCGCAATTTAGAGATCGAGTATCAGCGCAATATGGAGCGCTATCAATTCCTCAAGTGGGGTCAGCAGAGTTTAGACAATTTCCGCGCTGTCCCTCCTGGTCGTGGTATTGTACATCAGGTGAATCTTGAATGGATTGCAAGTGTCGCGCGCGAGGAGGATGGAGTATGGCTGCCGGATACGCTAGTTGGTACCGATAGCCACACGACGATGATCAACGGACTCGGTGTTCTCGGCTGGGGCGTTGGTGGAATCGAGGCTGAGGCCGTGATGCTTGGTCAGCCGATTTACATGCTGCTACCAGAAGTCTGCGGATTCGAGCTGACCGGCTCTTTGCGTCCAGGTGTTACTGCAACCGACATGACCCTGCGAATCGTAGAGATGCTTCGCGAGCACGGAGTCGTCGGAAAATTCGTTGAATTCCACGGTTCTGGACTTGCCAATTTGAGTCTCCCAGACCGCGCAACAATCGCCAATATGGCACCTGAATATGGAGCGACATGCGGCTTTTTCCCAGTTGATGAAACGGCGCTTGATTACATGCGATTATCAGGTCGTGATGAGTCGCATATCGAGGATGTGAAGCGCTATCTGAGTGCTCAGGGATTGTTCCACAGCGAGGCTACTCCAACCCCTTCCTTCACCTCCTCACTCTCCCTTGATCTCTCGACAGTAGAACCTGCTCTGGCTGGACCTAAACGACCTCAAGACAGAGTCGATTTGTCGGCAATGAAATCGCATTGGAGACAGAGTCTGAACGCACCTGTCGGCCATAGCGGCCATGGGATTGATTCGACACAGAATGACACATCGGCTGCTGTTGGTGATCGAGGCTTCGACCTCGGGCACGGTGACATTGTCATCGCTGCCATAACCAGTTGTACGAATACGAGTAATCCGAGCGTGATGATTGCTGCTGGATTGCTCGCCCGCAACGCGCGTGCAGCAGGACTTTCGATTGCTCCCGCCGTCAAGCCTAGCTTGGCACCGGGTTCTCGTGTTGTTACAGAATACTTCGATGCGGCGGGCCTGACCGAAGATCTCGATGCGCTCGGATTCAGTGTTGTCGGCTATGGCTGCACAACTTGTATCGGTAATTCAGGACCGCTCGATGCCGACATCGAGGCTGCTATCGATGATGCTGATCTGATCGTCGGTAGTGTTCTCTCTGGGAATCGCAATTTCGAGGGAAGAATCCATCAGAAAGTCAAGGCAAACTATCTCGCCAGCCCACCCCTTGTCGTCGCTTACGCAATCGCGGGAACCCTTGACATCGACTTTGGAAGTGATCCACTTGGACACACAGCCGAAGGTTCGCCGGTGATGCTATCTGACATTTGGCCGAGTGATGCTGAAATCCAAGCAACCATCGCTACCTCAATCGATCCGGAAATGTTCCGTCTGCGCTATGCAGACGTGCTCGAAGAGCCGCGCTGGGATGCCATCAGTAGTTCCCAGTCAGCACTATACCCTTGGGCCAAGGAATCCACTTACGTTCGACTTCCATCCTTCTTCGAAGGCATCGAGGCGGAACCAGCCCCGATTGAGGAGATTCACCAAGCCAAGGTGCTGCTCAAATTGGGAGACTCGGTAACCACTGATCACATTAGTCCGGCTGGTGCATTTCCTCACCATGGCCCAGCCGGCCAATACCTCGTTTCCAAGGGTGTCTCGCCGCGCGATTTCAACTCATTCGGTAGCCGCCGAGGTAACCACGAAGTAATGATGCGAGGTACATTTGCAAACGTCCGTATTCGCAATCAAATCGCAGACGGAACCGAGGGTGGATTCACCACTTATTTCCCAACCGGAGAAGTCACTAGCGTTTACGACGCCAGCATGCGCTACCAAGCAGAAGGTACCCCACTCGTAGTCTTGGCCGGCACTCAGTATGGCACCGGAAGCAGTCGTGATTGGGCTGCAAAAGGAACTCTTCTCCTCGGTGTCAGAGCGGTAATCGCTACGTCTTTCGAGCGTATACATCGCTCGAACCTTGTCGGGATGGGAGTCCTTCCACTGACCTTCCCAGAAGGCGAGGACGCCGATTCACTGGGGCTTGACGGGACCGAGACTTTTGACATCCCAGCTCACGCCGACCTCGAACCCCTCTCTTGCATCACAGTCACGGCGACCAAGTCGAGTGGGGATGTCATAGAGTTCGACGCAGTAGTCCGATTAGACACTCCAGTAGAAGTCGATTACTACCGTAACGGTGGCATCTTGCAGACCGTTCTACGCAATCTAGCAGAGGCCTGAATTCAAAACCAGATACCCAACGGGTGATTCGATGAGTGACGAGGACAACATCCGATTTTCATTCCGCTCAAATGAGCAAGATGTCGAGGTTGTCATCCAAGGTCCACCATCGTGGGTCAATCTATACCGTGAACGAATCGGACTCGATGGCGATATTGGTTACACTCAATCTGTGAGCGGTGCATTGGAGGAAGAGATTGATGGAGCACCGAATGCAAAGAAGGTTAACCAATTGCCAGGACCTCCTCCAGATCCAAGTCGACTTCCTTCAGTTGTCAGAGTAATCGGCGACCTCGACATCGAGGCCGGCTTGGATTCACTGGGAGCGCCGGCTCGAACAGAGCCTGATTTGGCAGAAATCAGCATCTTCCTCGATGAATTAGAGGAGATGCCGGAACCACTCTCCGACAATATGTCTGGAGACCCAATGGCCGAGTCGTGGATTCAGTTGGTGATGACTCTCGTCGTTCGCGAGCACGGTCATACATCACTCTCTCTCGGGTCAATAGAGAGTCTACTTGGAGAGCGCGTTAATCGCTCGGGCATTGAACTGCAGATGTTCCTCGATAGGCTTTGGCTACTCGGCCGCCTTGAGCGAATTCATGGTGGTGCAGAGATACAGTATGCCCCGAACCCAAGTTGGCTTGAAGCCCCCTAATATGGCGCCTATTTCTCACAACTCCTATGGAGTTGCTAAAGTCAGTACGGGCGAAGGCATAAGAGAGAACGGAAATTCGGCGAAGTCATGATGTCCTCGTCAAAGAACGCCAAAAACGATTCCCGAGAAGGTCGAATAGCAATTCTTCTTGTTATGTTGATGCTGAGTTCGCCTATGCTCTCACTGGTTCCATCAGTATCTGCATCCCACATCACACAGTATGCTGTGCAGCGAGATCCATCGTACATCGCGATTGGCGATATCGATTGTGATAACGACAATGATATCGTCTCAGCCAGTTCGATGGGCCACTTCATATCGGCCTTGTACAATGATGGAAATGGCGGCTTCGGGGACAGGCAAGACGTTTTCATCTCAAACAATGATTCTCACCGAGCAGGATTCCGAGATACAGCAGATGGAACTAGAGTGTACATTGCTGACGTTGACGGAGATGATGTCAACGATGTTGTGTATTATCAACAGAACATCAGATTCGTAGGTGGACCAATGGTCCCTGGAAATCTAACCATACTTTGGGGAGATTGTGATGAGCGAATCAACAACTGGGATCCATCAGATGCGATTACCGTCAGCAATCCATACTTGCAAGATATGGATGTTGCAGACATCGATGGCGATGGAGATGCAGATATTGTAATGAGCGTAATTGACCCCACTTTCACAAATAACTACCTCAATATCTTCAAGGGGCCTGACCCAACTCAAATTACTGCTCAACAAACCATACCTGTTCCGTTGACAAATGGGCTATACACCAACCTACTGCTAGGTCACTGGGGCGAGGATGTCCTTGGAGGCGGCATCGGTGTCCCTCAGACTGACTGTGAGGACTTAGACATCTGGCTTCTTCGTACACCACCATACAACACTGGTGTTGGATATTCTAATGGGCACTATGACAACATGACTGTCCTCGAGTATGATTGTACTCTCGGAACATATCCAAATCCGCTTGACGCTACCGCAAGTGGTGTTCACAACTTCAAACTCGACGCTGAGCACAACTACCCACTCTATGGACTCGATATTTCCGATACTGATGATGACGGAGAAGTGGATCTAATTGCTGCAGTGGATGGAATTACCGGAAACATATCCTATGCAACACTATCTGGTTCCTCATGGGACACTCAGAATTACGTAATGCTCGGTGATTACTTGGGTGCCTCGATTACAATCGCAGACGTCAACCGTGATGGAAACATGGACTTCTTCGTTCCTACTGAAGTTACCTTAACACGTCTACAAGATTCAAGTGCTCAGAACCAAACTTACCTTCTGGTCGATAACCTGAGAGAAATAAACACGGTAGAAATCATTCTTTCAAATCCAACCGGAACTGGATATCAATCTTCAATCTCTTTTGATGTGGGTCGCCGGCCAACGATGGCCGTTCCCGGTCAATTGGCAGGAGGGGAAAATAGCGCTTTCGAAATTGCTATTGGACAGAGCGACCGATCTTACAGATTCGCTAACAGCGCTATGTGGCTTGACACACAAGGATGGGCTGGCGCTGGAGATTTCCTCTCAGTTCTAAGCCTCGACAACGAGGATGTTGGTATTAATGAGGTGACTATTGCACCTGCTGCATATGACCCAGCAACTGGTGCGGCTAAAATTGGTGAAGGTACCAGATTCGTCAATTTGACTGTGAAGAATACTGGCCTAAATCCGATTTCTGGTTCGATTGATGTCGACCTCGAAGTCAAGGAAGTAATTGGTGGAGATGACACTCTTGTCTACTCGAATGACTTCGAAGGAAATATCGATTCAACAAATTGTGCAGCCTGTTCCATTGCATTAATCTCGTATACAGGAGAGTATGGTGACGGTTCTTCGTCTTGGCACGAGGAGTGGAATGCATCTACAGACTCCAACGGTTCAGCAATTGACGATTGGTATGAGGCCGATTCGAATCCAACTACTTACATGTGGGCCGGAATGGACCATCAAGGTGAGGACAACCAATCTGGTTACTACAACAACATGGATGAGGCATTCATCATTGAGAACGTTGACTTGAGTGGCTCTGATGCAGCTTACCTCGATGTCGATCTCCTTTGTACAACCGCATTCTTCGAACTCTATCTTGCAGAGCAATATTCTGTCGTCGAACGCTGGCTCTACGAAGACTCGTGTGGAATCGAAGTTTGGAGCGACGGTAATGGTTGGAAGCAGGTTTACTTCACCGGCGGTTGGGACAATGAGCGATACTTCCGTCTCTTCGACCTCAACCTTGACCCTGAGTACAACACCTACAACGGTAATTTCTACTCCAACACAGCTACCCCATGGATGGAACTTCGTGGAGACGATGCAATTGACCTCACTCCCTACGCTGGAGAGGTCATCGATATCCGCTTCCGCTTCCGAAGCGGTCTGATGGGAAGCGTTGGACCTGATGGCTCATCACAGGACACAGGTCTTGACGGATTCGCTTTCGACAACATCTCGATTCGAAAGACCGACGTAGAGTTCGGCACCGAAGAGGTCGTGAGTCAGACTTTGAATTTCAACAACTTCGTAGCAGGTGCTACAGAGGACGTAACGCTAACCGCTGACTTCGTAGATAACCGAACTTACTACATCAAGACCACATTGACCGGCCCATCGGGCTTCGATAATGCGGATGAAACGAATGATGAGGTTAAGTTCCAGATTACTGTAAAGAATCTCTTCGACCCAGGTGTCGCAGAAGAACCATGGCCCAGTTTGGAAAATGGACTGAAGTATGCCTCTGGTGACCGCGACATCGAGATTCGTGTCCAGAACTACGGTAACACACTCACTGATTTCCAACTAGAGACTACAATCAAGAATGCTCTTCCTGACCTTATCGCAATCGAGGATTTCTCTGGTCTTGAACCAATGTGGGAGGATGATGAAAACGAAAATGGAAGCCGATTGGATGATACCAACGGCGACCACCCAATGCTACCTCAGAGCCGTGGTGTGTTCAATTCGTTCGCTTATTGGCTTGGAGACCCAGATACGGGATACGGAGACAACTGGAATGAGTTTGTCAGATTAGATCCGATTCCAGTCGCATCTGGAGGCACCGATTTCACCTACCTCTCTTTCGATTACTTCGCTGAGGGAGACTTCCTCTCTGACAGCGATGGAAACATACTCGCTATTCGCGATGCGGCTGGCCTTGAAATCGAGTGGTCGAAGGGAGGCGAAGTCTTCCAAGGAACCGTTTGGGGAAGTTGGACCGATCTCAATGAGAACGGCATCCGTCCATTCAACGCATGTGAGGACTTCGACAATAACGGCCGCTACGATGAGGTCGAGTACATGGGTGATCATTCCGACCGCTACGAGTCGGTTGTTTGGTTCGATTCCGAGTCTCTAGTGAAATCGGTCATTATCGATCTGACTCACATCACTCTTCTAAATCAGACCTCGAACAGTACATTCGACTGGGCTACTGAGTGCACAGATCTCTCGGGCTCCGAGGTAACATTGACCTGGCGATTCCAGTCGAATGACGATGGAGTCAATGGTAATGCAGGATTAGCTGGATTCGCAGTCGACAACATCCGCATCGATGAGTTCACTTTCGAAGAAGATGGATTCTACGTTAACGACATCAGTGGTCTTGATGCTGCAGAGCGTGAGAAGGTGGAAGTTGCTAATCACAACTTCCGTGCTGGAATTTACCGAATCGATGCAACTACCACTCTCAATACCTCTATGGAGGGAACGACATGGTACAATAAGACCGAGACTACGACTGCCAACAATCACACGCAGATTATCTTCAGCATCGCAAGTGCTGACATCACTCTGATGCAACCGAATATCCTCGAGTGTGTCTCAGATATCACCTACAAGTGCGTCTACACCTTTGATTCGGTCTCAGAGCACTCCTTCTCAGTTCCACTGTTGAACGGAGTAATCGCGGGAGAGTACGAATTGATGATGAAGGTCGTCGACATGAATTCCGGACAAACGGTGTACGAACAGTCTGCGGATAATGGGCCTTTCAATCTCGATCCACACGCACGTGATTTCGCTAATTGGTCAACTCCATACAGCGGTTGGTATGATGGACATGAGTACAATATCAGCTTCTACGCCATCCTTACTGAGGATGGTGAGCAGTCAGGTAACGACCGCTACTTCGAGATTGAATTCAACAACAATGTTGATGTTGCAATTCTATCAAATCCCACTGACCAGAATCGCCTACAACGCGTAAAGCAGGACCTCGAATCAATGGGTATGTCTTACACCCAATTGATGATTGATGACTGGGAGCGCTATGCTACCGAGAACTGGCTTGACCACTATGATAAGATCCTCATGCCTTGGCAAACGGACTACAACGTGGTCTATGGAGAGTATTACGAGACACTCTCTGCAACTCGTGATTCGGACGGTCTTTCGGTCACCGAAGTCCTAGAGGCTTACATGGTGAACGGTGGAACTTTACAGATTCACCTCGGCCCTTACCGCAACGAGTACCAACCCAATAGACTACCATTCGGTATGGATATTGCAATGAGGAATCAATGGAATAACACGGTGACCAACGAGGACCTCGTCGTCGTCGATGCTTACCATCCATTGCTCGAGAATGTCAACGTAGCCGCCTTTGCAGGTGTGCACGGCGGCTCTTACGTAGCACTCGCTGGATTAGATACCGCACAGGTGCAGTTCGACCAAATCCCACAGGTGTGTGGTGGTCGAATAAGTGACCCAATGGGCACTTTCCACACGTTGATGCGAAGCGAGTCATTCGATACTCAGTCTCTCCTCTCAATCTGTAACCGCGGAGCAGGTGGAATGATTGTCACCACTCTCGATGTTGAGAACCCGAGCTTCTCACAGCCATTAGGCGGAACCTCGATGCCTCTGCTCTCCAATATGTTGAGTTACCACGTCACTCCATATCCAACGAGCTTCGGTATCGCTGGTGATGGATTTGATTTGACTATCAACGAGGAGGCACCTTCGATCGACACTGTGACCGGTGCCTACGCAACGATGTACATCAAGTCGAATTCAGACCTTGACTTCTCCTTCCTGACCGCTGATGCATCAATTGGACCGAGTATCACGGCGGATTGGACTCTCGAAGCTACTGACATGAATGAGACCGTCACTGGATGGCAGGGCGAGCTCATCGATTATGGTGAGATTAGTCACATCCGCCAGACTAGCCCAAGTATCCCAACACTGGGAAGCTTCTGTGTCGGAGACAGCAGTTCCAACACTGGATGTAGAATCGGTGCCGAGTGGCTCCTAACTCTATATCTCCACGATGATGAGGGTCACACTCGAATCACGTACATCAATCTGGTAACCGACGACACTCTGGCTGATGAATTCAGACCTACTGCGGACTTGCAATTAGTCGAGAATGATATCACGGATGAATACTTGACTCAGGACGGAACCAAGACTGTCGGTGGAGTCGATTGGCCAATTTATCGCGTAAGGCTAACCGATAGTGGAGACATCAGTCTCTCATTCGATTCATCGGCCAGCAGCGATGCTGACGCGCCCGAAGGTGAGCGAGGAATCGAGATGTTCGAGTATCGAGTCTTCTTCGACTATCCTGTCGATTCCTCAAGTCCAACACTTGAGGGTCATGAGTATCAGGTGCCTGATGCAGCAGGCGGAGATATGTGGAATTACGTCTTCCGCAACATGACCAGCGACGGCACTCTAGAGAATCAGATTCGACTTGAGCTCATCGTTTACGACAGAGCCGGTAAGCAATCCGAGAAGGCGAGGATGTACTTCATCATCGTCGGCGAGGACTTCGGTGATGACCCACCAATGGTTGAGATTACATCACCGCGCTCCACTGATTCTCAGAAGGAAGATCTCGTCACAATCAACGGCGTTGTCAACTCTGGAGCTGAGAATGGTGTGAAGATCGAAGTCGCTCTCGTAGAGACTACGCTTGATTTGACACCTTCACCAAAGGCAACTCAGAAGGCTCTTGGAAAGTATAATTCGACAGGAGCCACAGCACTCGGTGATGGTGACTCATTCACTCTGACACTGAACATCGCGGATCTCTACTCGGAGACCACAGGTGTACA
>Ga0114932_10001275_pt1 | contig 28881 bp, 22 predicted proteins | sample 2SBtaG_2_FD_87286 | JGI IMG/M metagenome (GOLD analysis project Ga0114932, IMG submission 87286) | Deep subsurface microbial communities from Kolumbo volcano to uncover new lineages of life (NeLLi) - 2SBTROV12_ACTIVE470 metaG | ecosystem: Environmental > Aquatic > Marine > Volcanic ...
AATCTCAAGTACCTGTCAACTGATGAAACTGCAGATCCGGCTTTTACGCTTTTTAAATACTCCAAATTAAACAGGTTAACGGATTTGAAAGTAAAACTGGATCTGATCCTGGAATTTGCTTTAAATAAGCATAGTATCGTAACGTCTGGAAATGACCTGGCTGTATTAACCACTGCTGAACTGCTCTTAAAGCTCATCGAAGCAAGTGCATTGTTAATCTATGCTAACCAGGATTAACTATGCGTCCATTTTCCATTTATCATACGCATTTGGAGCTATTCCAGCAGGCAGAAAAAATGCTTCTTGAAAAAATAAGAGAAGTTATCGAACCTGATATTGTTTACCTCTTGGGGGCCACCCTCAAAAGAAACCGAACAGAAAGTATTTTTTCGGGCTGCAGCCCATCCGTTCAGTTCCTCGATCACTTATACTTTTTGGTAATAATTCCTGAGAGTCTAAACCGTCCACTTCATGAATGGCAGGAAATGATCGAACAGGCATGCTCTTCGGTTGTTGAAACCGTCGTAATTGTGGTAACTACAAAACAATTTTTCCAATGGTTGACAAACGGAAATAGGTTTGCCAGAATCGTGGAAGAAATGGCAATCAAAATAATGGTAAGACCGGGAATGGAAATACCGTGTCCCGGAACCCACAATGAAGAGCAAGAAAACAAAGAGATTACAGAATTACGGGAAAGGGGTAAATATATGGCATTTGAGTTCCTGGCTGGTGCCGACGTCTATATTGCCAGGCAAAATTGGAACCTTGCGGCATTTATGTTGCATCAAGCACTTGAGCAAGCATTAACAACATTACTATACATAAAAACTGGGTATGAACAGAAAACCCATAACTTAAAAAGACTGATAAAATATGTACTATTATTTGATGAAGGATTAAGACCTAACCTGGCTAACTCTAGTTGGCTCCAAGTGGACAAAATGGGTTCCATTAATGAGATATACTTCAATACTAGATACTCTATGGACATAAGGCTAAATGAAGCATATGTAAACGATTTTAAAAAAGTAGTTTATTGTATTATTGAAAATTCTAACTATTCCTTTAAACTGTCTGCCTTCTAGGGGCACTTACAGTTGCATTATTCAGTCATTGGTTTTATCATGCTTTCGATAAAATCCATTTCTTCTTTTGTTAATTTATATTTTTTGTAAAGTTGCTTGTCAATTTCGGCAATTGATTTACTCCAATCAATATCTGATTTTGAAGAAAAGTCTTGTAATGGAACAAATTGATATGTTGTAGACGTACCATGTTGGCTAATTTTTGCCAAACTATGCATGAATCTTGCAAACTTTGTTCTAAGATATTTAGAAAGACTCTTACTTGAGGTTTTATTAAGTTTTAAATCAGCACCAATGACTAAAAATGTTTCAGTACAGATAGTTCCAGGCTCACCAACGAAAGCATTTTGATTGTCATCGTTTAATTCAGTGCCTATATTGTTTGATTCAGGTACAAAAACTTTCCAAACATCAATCCATTCTTTATGTGATAGAACCTCAGACTTCTTGACGTAACCAACAGCATTACCTCTACCGAAGCAAGTTATGGGCTCTTTAAGACCATTAGGGCTTTCTCTAAATTTTTTGTCGTTAATAAAATAAGTTCTAAATCCAAAAGCCTTTGCTGCAGAAACATGAACTGAAAGACTTTCAAAGGCATCATTTTTTGATAATTTTTCGATTATTCCCACTCCAATGCTGTGACGAATAAGAATATTCGAATTTTGGGTTTTTAAACTTCTTAACTTAACATTAGGTGTCAAATCTTCTTTGTATGTATATACTTGGGTTAAGTCTTTTTGGTTATTATATTTTTTTTGCCATAGAAAGTAACAAATACCTCCTCTAATATTTATGTTCTGAAAAAGTAGTTCTGGATTAAGAAAATCATGGAGTTCCGAAATGTGTATATCATTGAGCATTTCATCTCTGAACTTATCTAGACCTCTACCACCTGCATACCATCTTGTTGGAATAATTAAGGAAATATATTCTGGGTTATGCTTTTTAGCCAAATCAACAAATAGATTATAAATAGGTAGTGCAGTATTGTCATTTGCACCGCCTTCTTTTTGTTGATAGGGTGGGTTGCCAACGATAACATTAAATTTCATATTCTTTTTATTGATGTTGATGGTGTCCTTTTGGATGATTGCACTTTCATTTATTAAATCATATGAGGTGCATGTTGACTCGATAAGGGAATCGTTTAAATTAAGGAGCTTGTAAACTTTTCTTGTGAATTCGTAAGCAATTTTTGAGGTAGGTATAGAATAAAATCTATTTGCTACGTCTTGACCGAATTGCTTATAAATCGAATAAACAAATTCTCCCTGCTTTGAAGCAATATCTAACAATAATGCAGTTTTACTAATTTCTTTAATGGGCAACCCACTTATAATTTTATCGGTTACAAATTCTGGTGTCACAATTTCAGAATCTGATAATCGACTAAATTTCTTCATCGCGTTGCTAGCCCTATCTATCGGAGGTATAGACAAATCACTAGCCAATGTATTAATGTTATGAATTTTGTAATCCAATTCACTTAGCACAAATGGATTAATTTTCTTTTCAAAAAGGGAAAGAATTTTGCTATCAAGATTAAGATTTGATGCAATTCGAACATTGTTTTGATTCTCTTTTATACATAAAATGATTTCTTGTAAGGATTTGACTTTTGAATCTGTTAAAAACGAAAAAAACAGAATTCTTGCATAATACATTGCAAATTTCCCTTTATAGTCTATTTCAATTTCGTCATTTCCTGAGTTAGATTTAGATGCACCACCATTTTCATTGCCGCCTTCTCCATCACCTGTCTTACCATCTGTATCTATATCATCTCCTTCGCCTTTAGCTCCTTTAATTTCAATGCCTTGGCGTGAACCGATTATACCTTGCTTTTCAATTTCAGCTTTAATGGCCTCAATATCGAGCAATGATAAATCAACAGCAATTGAGGTTGCTTCATCAAGTACACTTCTGCTACTTGAATATTCACGAACTGCATCAAGAATATCAGAAGGCTCAATCTGTTGTATTTTGTTTTTATTAAGTACGACAATCGGAGATATTTCAAGTTCTTTTCGGATTCTCTCCTCAAGTTTGCTATTGCCGTTTTTCTCAATGTTTACATTATAAATTTGAGATTTATGTTCCTGCATTTGGAACATTCGGTTGGGATTGAAATCTACAAGTATTGTTTGTGGTTTCATATTGAATTTGACCACATCGCCATTCGGCTCTTTGAATACTCTGATGTATTGATTTTGCAAACGAAAAATGGCTTGGTCATATTCTTGTGGGGATGCGGTATCTTTAAGATATAGCATAGTATCCCATTCGTGAACAGTGCTTCCGGTAAGCATTCGATTTACTGTAAGTGTAATAGTTCTTTTATTCTCGCTTTCACACTTTCTAATTTTAGCTTTTACTGATTCAGTGTCCTTATATGCCCTTTCACTCTCAACTCCAGAGATATTTATTATTTCGTAATTTCTTAGATGCTTAAAATTGTTTTTGCTTATCAAAGCTTCTAAAGCGTCACAGGATGCTCTATAAGGCAAAACACAAACTATGTGACGACACATTTGACCTTCTTTTATTTTGTCATAGTCTAGGAAGCTTAATAAATTTCCATCATGTTCTGTGCCGTCTATCACTTTGAACAAGTCAAGTATTTCCTTTTCATACTTGAATTTTTTATGCAGCTTTTTTGCTTTGTCTTGGATTATTGATTGCGGTCTGAAAAGTTCTGAAAAAGCATAAGTTATTCCGTGCTTTTTCATTTCCTCCATCTTTTTACGGGAAGATTCGTTTGGATTGAAAGCAAATCGAATCATTTGAGGGAATCCATAATATGGATTATCCCATTCTTTTACATCATCTTTATTGAGGTTTTCTAAGTCCCATTGTTTCTGGTCGTCTGCAATGTCAGAAAATTGATAGAAGGCAATAATATCTTCATTTGTGAATTCACTATTCATCAATATTCTGTATGGTGTTCCTGAAAGATGAATCTTTACTTTTGCATTAAAATATTTTGTAGTTATATCTATTTCATCTAAGTCAAGGTCATTAAGCTTTAATTCGCTTTTTATTTCCTTCTCGGTAAGTTTTTCCTCTCTTAGAACTTTGCCATATTCCGCAGCTCTTGCTCCAAAGTGTGTTTCATCAACCAGTAATAAGTCTATTTGGCTTTGAAATATTTTCTTGTGCTTTAGCTTTATGATGTCACCTTGTAGGTCTTGAAGTGTTAGAAATAGAACGATTTTCTCATTCTTTTTTTGCTTCTCAGAAATAATATTTTCGCTTTGAAGAAGCGAGTTGCTGTCTAGAAAGGAATAACCGTCAAACTTTACATGACTTTCTGTTGTCCTTTTCCATTCCTCTTTTACATCAGCTTTGGCAGAAACAACAACTACAATTTTTGCCTTCATTTCAACAGCGCAGCACATGGAAGTAAATGACTTTCCAAATCGCATTACTGCATACATTAAAAGGTTTTTTCTGCCCTTTTTTAGTGCGGCTTTAAAGCTTTCAATTGTAGCTTTTTGATTCGGTCTTGGCTCGTAAGAGTCAGTTCTTCTGTAGGTATGCGTTATTGGAACATGACTTTCATCAAAACGGTAGTATTGATATTTCGGGTCATTATTTTTATACCCTTTCTTTATGTCCTTTATTGCTTCTCTTAAATTTTCTTCAGTGGCATTTTTAAAAAATTCATTTGAATAATGCGGTATGTTTTTTATTGTGCCCTTTTCTAACCGCGACCTTTTTAACTCATTCTCCAAAAAATAGTGAACCGCATAATCCCTAAAAAATGTATCGTCATCAACTTTTGCTACATCTCCAAATTTCTTTACAAGTTTTGGAAAGTGCTTTCTCCATTCATTTAATCTTACTTCGAGAGGACGATATGTGTCTCCAACTTTAAGGTAGTTGGGCACAGTTTCAGTAGTAAAAGCATAAATCTGAGGTTCGACCCTTCCAATAATCAAATCATTGAGTACATCTGTGTTTATTTTATTTGTGTTAGCCATATTTAGCGCTTCATTATTTATTCATTAGGTCGACAAATTTGATTCTTCTTCCAGTTGACTTTGTTATTGGGTCCTTTTCATCCCAATCCATAATAAAGCAATAGTTTCCATTATGATTTAGAATATTGTTCATCTTGCAACCAATACACTCTTTTGTGTTTTCTGTTGTATTTCCAAACAAATCTTCAATTACTTCTGTAACATCCGAACAACTATCAGGAATTACACCTTTTAGCCCGTCCATTTGCCAGACATTCCATGATATTATATCCGCAATGATTTGGATATTCTTGAGCAATGGTTCTTTATCAAATTGTTGTTTATAGTTTTCAATAAAAGTAGTGAGCATTGCCTCACGAGCAATTAGCAAACTGTCGCCTTGCCATTCAAATGCGTATGTACTTTTGTATGCCTCAATTGTAGTTTTGAACCATTCCGATTCTGTTTCTGTATTTTCGTTTATTACTCTTAATTTTCTATCTAATAATCCAATACGATTATTCACGGTGATAAACTCACCAGTTGTACTGTCGTATCTGCTGGTTATGTATGGGGCTTCTCCGCATGAAATTTCTAAGCGTTTGTCTTTAACATAATCTTTCCATGTTTTTGACTTTGGGAAGGATATTTTTTCTTGGTGAACTTCCCATGTTTTTGTGCCATTGGTTAATACAATTTCAGAATTAAACACCCCTTCTCTTTCAAACCAAGCATTGTCTATTAGGTTATTTTGGGCATTGCAAATCCATGAAGGAGTAAATACTTCTGCCATTTCTTTTGACCTGTTTATTTGAAGTATTTTGTCCTTATGAACTCTTGGCATAATAATACTTCCATAGTCGCCTGTAATTAGTTCAGGAAAAATTTGAGAGTGATAACTGTATGTATCTCCAAGGTGTTCATAGTTGTCGGTCGCCCAAATAATATTCTTTCCTGTTGTGCGATCTAACAACAACGAGTTAAGAACTTGAGGATATTTCTCAACTAATTCGTTTTCTAATATGTCAATCCCTGTCCTCATTTACTTGGTCACTTTATTGGATTGTAAAAGCTCTTTTACGTCTATTCCAAGTATGTCAGCTATTTCGTAAAGAACTTCAAGTCTTGGTTGTTGTCTGTTTTGAACATAAGCATTAACCATGTTGTAGCTTTTCCCTAGCTGTTCCGCAAGCCAAGTTTGTTTGATGCCTTTTTCGTCCAACACTTCTTTAATCCTGTTCATTTTTTATACTTGAATTAGTCTGTCAAAGATAGATTTTAAATTTCTACTATCTCATTTATTAAGATAAAAAGTCACCATAAAAATTTCAACAATCAAATCGGTGTGTTGGCTAAAAAATGGCTCTTTTGCTTTTGCAGAAGTGTTGGCTTGTGCGGTTGGGGCAAAAGCAAATGTGCCATTTGTGCGGTGGCAATAGAAATTCAATTTTTTTGTGCGGTGGAGAAAAAATTAAAACACAGAAGGGTCGGCATTGGGTGTCGGCTAACTCGTTGTCTGTTTGTTGTATTGTTTTTATATCTGTGTTCACCTGTCAAAATGGGTTACTTTTTCCTCGTTTTTAGTCGACTGTGTGATGTTGTCATGTCGTTTAACCCTTGCTGGTAACGTCTAAGGCTTTGTGAAGGCTGGGAGAAGAATTCCTTCAGTTGGCTTGGCCACTAAAGCCTCGATTAGCTAAAACCAAATTAGTGAAGCTTGGTCAGAAATCCAACAGCCGATTGGCCAAGTGCAAAAGCCCAGCTTTTGCGAAGCCGGTGTCAGGTACAGTACTTATTCCTCGATTTCAATAGTGTCAGTGTAATTTGTCTTCAAAATGCCTTTAATTATGTCGAAGTTAGTATCGCTACATCTTGGTCCTTTAGTGACTTTTTTCAGTTTGAATTCTGCAAGTCGTGAACTAAAAGGCAAAACGATATAAGTAATATCATTTTTAAAGACAACTGGCACAAAGTCCCAAGCATTGTAACTGTCTGAAGTTCGCTTCACTAAAAAACGATACTCTTTTTCATTGTCAAATTTGCCGTGAATATAAAATGCTCCAATCTTTGAGATGTATGTAAAGTTTAAGGGGTAATTATATTTTACTAGAATAGTGTCAAAGAGGTCTGCTAAAAAAGGGATTTTTTGAGTGTTGTCCTTATTTGAATAGTATACTTCTCTAAAGTCGGGAATTTTGCTTTCAATTTCAAAGGTCAATTTTATTCCCGTTCCACTATAACCAAAATACTCCCATAGGTCAGGTGATGTGTTATTGTTAGATGTTAAACACAGAGAAAAAATTTCGCTCATTAAAGACCTGTAATCCGTTTTAATTCCAAAAGTCTCTTTCAAGTGCTTGTAACCGTCTATATTATGTTCCTCGTAAAATAAGCGAAACTCATCTGCTCCAAAATTATTTATTAGATTAAATAACCAAATTTCTTTATTCTTTAAGATGCTGCAAGCGGCATTAAAGTTTGTAAAATGAGAATAAACTCTAAGTGTCGGTTTCGGGTAGATTTTATTGAAAATTATTTCCGATAATTTCTTATCGTCTATTTTGACAATGTTGCCGATATAGTCCGCATTAAATCTTATATGATTTTTGTCAATTTTATCAACCACGTTATTCCTTGCGAATATTTCATTCACAAGGGCTACCAATTCGTCTAGTTTTTCTCTATTAAGGTTGTCAGCAATTTTAAGTCGCTCGTTGTGGCGTTGCATACTTTCAAAGCTTTCCTTGTATTGCTGAATTTGTTCTGGTGTGAGTTCTGTCATAGTATTGTGCCTAACGTGGAAGCATTGAAGCAATTGGGGAATGTTCCTCTGTCGCCCCTGGCTTACTGTTGCTGAATAAATATACTGAAAGCTGAGAATATATTTTACTGATGATCAGAGTTGCATCAAGCCGGGACTGATGCCGTTTTTTTGCTAAAGCTGAAAGACACTATTCGTCAGACCCAATAGCTACAATGCAATGTTATGCGCAGGCAAAGTCTCAGAGATCTCGTTTTTCAATAGCATCTTTATAACTCTGGGGAACTTTTTCTTGATAAAAATCATTTATAAGTTTATGTTGACTTATTTGATTATCACAGATAATATTAATAAAAGCAAACAATTTATTTGCAGTTTCAATATCATCTGTTAAATCTAATTGTCCGGGATGAACAGCATTGTTACCTATAACTCTTACACTATCTAATGCTTTCTGTAATTTCTCCGGCAGCCCTTTTTTAACCAAATTTCCAATGTCAGTATTTAAGTCTTTACCTTTCTCCCCAAGATGTTTACACAATTTTTGAATAGCTAGTCTTAACAGTGCAGCTGCTCCTCGTGGAGATAAATTTAATATATTTCTAGCCTCTTCATAGTCTTTTTTAACATCGTCAGGCATATCGTTATTAGGTAATGGTGCTGTTGCCGAATGAGGATATATCATTACTTTGTTTAACCAAATTGTTTTGTCACCACAATGGGAGCATACTGCCATTACTATATTTCCTAAACTAGCATAATATTTTTCAGAATCATTTCGAACATTTACCTGTGTCCAAATTTGTTTTGCAAATGCACCACATAGTGGGCAATTAAATGAACTTAAATCATACGAGGGTGATATATTCATAAAATTAGTTTCATTGCTTGCTCATAACGTTCTGGGCTTTGCGAAGGGCGGGGGAGATGTTCCTTCAGCTGGCTTGGCCATTAAAGCCTCGATTAGCTAAAGCCAAATTACTGAAGCTTGGTCAGAAATCCAACTGTTGATAGGCGATATTCGTCAGCCCAACTTTTGCAAAGCCGATGTGCTTGTTGCACAACTACAATTTAATAAATGAAAACGGAACAAAGTGTAAGTAACAGCTGTTATTTGTCCTGTATGCAAGGCAAGAAACAATATTCCGAGAAGCTGTTTACCAGTTTCCAATTAAGTAATTACGTTCCGGCGGATAATTTCTTTCGTCGTCTTAAGGAGTCGCTTGACTTTCAATGGCTGTATAAGGCTACATCAGTGTATTACGGTACTGAGGGTCAGAAAAGTATTGATCCGGTTGTGTTCTTCAAACTCATTCTGGTAGGTTATTTAGAAAATCTAAACAGTGATCGTAAGATTATTGAACACAGCCGGATGCGTCTTGATATTCTCTTTTTCTTGGGATACGATCTGGATGAAGAACTTCCCTGGCATAGTACATTAAGCCGCACACGAGCCCTATATGGCGAGGAGGTATTTAAGGAATTATTTTCTAGGGTGCTAGCCTTATGCGTGCAAAAAGGAATGCTCAGTGGTCGCCGCCAGGCAATAGATAGTGCATATGTGAAAGCCAACGCATCTATGGACTCTCTGGTTGAAAAAGAGATCATTGAAGATGGCTCTTCCTATCTGGACAGCCTGAGTGAAGAAGAAGATAGTTACGGCAATCCAATAAAACAGCATACCCAAGTAATGGAAGACAACCGCGATGATACTACCATTACCCAAAGCCGCAGTAAGAATGTCAAAGACCATCATAACTGGAAAGGGACAGCGTATAAAAATATGCCAAAGGGTAAATCCTTGAAAAAAGTTCATGTAGCAGAGGATCGCCCTAAGTTTGTATCCAACCACACACATTATTCTACTACGGACCGGGATGCCCGGGTGAGTGTTAAACCTGGTAAGCCCCGTCAGTTGAATTACAGCATGCAAACGGCTGTTGATATGAGTTCTCATCTCATTACGAATGTTGAAGCACACTACGCAGATCGGCGTGATAGTGAATGTTTAAGTCAGGTACTGACAAACACCATCGGTAACCTTCGCAGGCATGAGTTGGAGGTAGAGGAAATAGCCGCAGACACAGGGTACAGTAGCGGTAAAGCCTTGCAGTCATGCCTGGATCATAATATCACAGCCTATATACCCAACTTCGGACATTACAAAGCAAAACGTGAGGGATTTATATTCGACAGTGAAAACGACCGGTATACCTGCGAAGCCAGAGGAGTACACCTGCCCTATAAGAAGACTTATCAGGACAAGAAAGGTTATTATAAAAAGCAATACCGGAGCAGTGCGAAAGATTGTGGTAACTGTCCATTACGAACCACCTGCATTGGTGGCTCGGCAGATTATAAAAAGCTGGAGGAAACGATTGATAAACCTTTATATGACCAGATGCACCATCGTCTTCAAACGCCCTATGCAAGAAGAATGAAAAAGCTACGACAGTCAACAGTAGAACCTGTTCTGGGTACGTTGATCAACTTTATGGGACTTCGCCGGATATGGACAAGGGGTATCAAAAATGCCAATAAGTTCATGCTGGGTGCTGCGATAGCCTACAATATCAAAAAATGGCTGGGTTTTACAAAACGAAAGATCAAAACGGCAGTAATAAGCCTGCAAAAAGAGAATACAGGATGTTTTTTTTCTTTTTTACTCCCAACACGCTACATATAAGCTGTCGTAAGCGGAGTTGAAAATTACTAAATCGACGAGTCTAGTGACCCGAAAGTCGGATTTTTAAAGAGAGTTGTGCAACTGCCACCGATGTTGGCAGCAGGCTTTCTATGTTCACCACACACTACTTTTTTCTGTTGTATTTCTTAACTCTGTAATGACATTATTAGCATTTTCAAATAAACTACGCCACCTAGAGGTTTTATTTTCAATATTGGCTATGCTTTCTTGAGCAACATATTTTCCTTTATTTGTTAGGAAATAAAATTTAAAATAGTCTTTGCTCGGCAAAGTTGTCATATCAGCTACGGATGCCTTTTCAAGATAGTTTTGAGCTAGTGATACAAATTCCTTTGATGCTTTGTTTACACTTTCATATTGTCCACCACCAATAACACCTCCTCCGCTACTTAAATATATACTTGCGTCACCCGTTTGGTAAGTAATTAGTGTCATAGTTCCATCACCTAAATCCCAATCCATAACAACACCAAATACTTTTGTTTGGTCTGCTGGCAGTGAAAGTTGAAGTTGTTCGGGTGTAACACTTAAAGCCATATTTCTTAAATCCAAAAAATGATTGTCTTGAAGCGTATGTATTTTAACTGTGTCGCCACTTTTTGAAACATATTTATCTGCCTGGTTAGTGTCTTGCTTATTTTTAAAAATCGTCAAGTAAAAAATAATTCCACTGATAACGATAAGTCCGATAATAAAATAATTCATTTTCATTGTCCGGTTTAAATTTTTTTTGGGGTATTCAACTGCTTACTGCCAACGTTCTGGGCTTTGCGAAGGGCGGGGGAAATGTCCTTCTGCTGGCTTGGCCACTAAAGCCCCGATTAGTTAAAGTCAAATTACTGAAGCTAGGTGAGAAATCCAACAGCCGATGGGCCAAGTACAGAAGGCCAACGTTTGCTCATGCAATGTTGGCTGCAGTATTAGTTTATTTCTCGAATTAGTGATTTCAAATTATAATTAAAAGGGAAGTTCAGAATGATGGAATTGAAGTAATATATCTATCTTTACTTTAACTGTTTAGTTCTTATAAATGTTTTTTGGCTCAGCGATATTCGTGGAGTAAAAATTTACGCGGGTCTTAAATAATTGATATACAAGGTGGAAGATTATAAGTTCATATCCCTTCCTCTCTGCTAATGAAGCTTATAATAAAGTGTATTTCAAATATTTGCGTTGATATTTTATTGACGGGTAGCGGAAGCGGCAGCAATTTCTTCCGCTTTTTTTATTAACTGAAATGACATATGGCCACTAAAACCTCAATTAGCTAAAGCCAAATTAAAGAAGCCTGGTCAGAAATCCAATTGATCCTAATAATTGCTAAAAACCTCCTGTAGAAAACAGGAGGTTTGAGAAAAACTACAATGCCCAACAAAGAGAATTTATCTATTGGTTCATACAAGTATCGCGTTGTTAATACCCTGGATTATTGGGGAGCAAATTTTTATTGATATCTATATCTGCCTGTGGAATAGGCCACAACCATCCTTTTGCAGCATTAAAAACGCGTGGAGCGACCTTTATTTGTTTAAATGTCCAGGTAGCAGAACCGGATGGGTCTGACAACAGCGATTTATCGTAGCCATAAACATCATGCACCAGCGATACATCCTGCCAACGCAGCATATCAGCATATCGCGTACCCTCCACACCAAATTCTACTTTTCTCTCGTGTCGTAATATGTCACGTAATTGAGATTGGTTGAGCCCTGTTCCTTCAACAGATTCAACAGAAGGCATTCCAACTCTCGCACGTACCTTATCAATCAATGTATAAACTTCCTGAGACGTATTGCCCGATTCGATCAGCGCTTCCGCCCTCATCAAATAAATATCTGCATAACGCATCAATATTGTATTTAACGTGCTTGTATTCACGTCTGCAGTACCATATTCGGCATATTTTCTGGGTTTGGCGCCACAGGGATATTCAGCATAGCTGGCGGGAATAAAAGTAGCTGTGCCATATTTTGTACCGGGTAAAACCACTGTTGCGTCCAGCCTGGGGTCCCTGTTAACATAAGGGTTTTGATCATTATAGCCAGATGAGGCGTCTGTTATCGGCTTGCCGTTTTTCATGTAAAATGAATTGATGAAATCGGCTGTCATATTTGATGTTTGCCAGGTTCCCAGCACAAATGCTTCTGTTGGCCACGGCTGTGTTTGTGACGTAGTGTATTGAATATCAAAAATGACCTCCTGGTTATTCTCATGGGCTTCGGTAAACAAATCGGCATAATTCGGGTATAGATCATACACGCTTAAATCAATAACATCTTTGGCTGCCTGTGCAGCATCCGCCCATTTTTGATTGTGTAATAATATTTTTGCTTTATACGCAAGTGCTGCCCCTTTGGTAACGCGACCAATATTTGAGCCGGTGTATGATACCGGAAGAACACTGGCGGCGTCTGTAAGGTCTGTAAGGATCTGGGTCAATACGGTAGCCTTGGGCGTCCTTTTTACATAGGCTTCGGATAAAGACAAAACTTTTGTGATCAACGGTACATCTCCAAAATAAGTGATCAGGTCTGAATAAGCATAAGCCCTTAAAAATTTTGCTTCTGCCACCATTTGGTCTTTTACTGCAGCTCCCACCGATGCGGCAGTGGCAATGTCCTGCAAAAATTCGTTGGCACGGGAAATAATCGTGTAGTCCTGCGTCCATTTTGCATACGGAGCCCAGCTGGTTGTATTGGTACTCCAGGAGCCAACTTCATTTGAACCCTGCCAGGCGGCCTGGCAATAGCCATTGTCTGACATAAATTCAAACTGATAAAAATGCGTAGGCGTAGCATTGGGTTGGATGGCATTATAAATACCCACAAGGGCCATTTTACATTGCGCTTCACTTTGATAAAATGTTGCCGGCGACAACTGGTCCTTCGGTGTTTTATTCAGCAACCCTTTTGAGCAGCTCAAAAAGCAAAAGCTGCATGTGATAATGATGATAATATTTTTTTTCATGGTAGCTTCAATTAAAAGTTAGCATTTAAACCAATCGTCATGATACGGGCTTGCGGAAAAGCCTCGGCTCTTGTTTGATCTATGGTCTGTTCCGGGTCAAAACCTTTAAATTTAGAAATCGTGAAGGCATTCTGGATGTTTCCATAAATCCTGAAAGAGCTAATGCCGATTTTAGAAAGCATCTTAGGACTTATGGTATATCCCAATTCAATATTCTTCAACCGCAGGTATGCTGCATCCTGCATATAAAAAGTTGAATGGATATTTGTGCGGGTTTCATCCAGCGTTACACGCGGCATAGTGTTGGACGGATTCGCAGGGGTCCATCTGTCTTTCCACCAGGAACCCAAATTGGCAACCCCACTGAACGGAGTAGCGATTTCATAATAAAAATACCCTTGAATACCTGAAACGCCCTGGAAGAACACCCCTAAGTCAAATGATTTCCATTGCAGGTTGAAATTGAAAGCATAATTAATGTCCGGGAATTGCTTTCCAATAATCGCCCTGTCGTTATTCATGTCTACAACCCCATCTCCATTGAGGTCTTTAAACTTAATATCTCCGGGCTGTGCGTTGTAATTTGAAACCTTTGTAACCCCAGGTTTGAGCGTATACACGCGACTAACATAAGGGATGGATGGGTCGCTGTTGTTTTGCCAGGTGAAATCAGCTATCTGGTAAATACCATCCATTGTATATCCGTAGAATGAATTAATGGCAGCTCCAACTTTAATCGCTTTGGGAGAGTTAAGCTGTTCCGGGGCATTCATCCTTGTTATTTTGTTGACAATATGTGATACATTAAGACCTGCACGTAATTTCAATCCGTTGGAGAATGTTTTCCGGTAATTTAAAGAAGCTTCTATTCCTTTGTTCTGAACTTCTCCGGCATTTACATAGGGCGCCGAAAGGGCCATGGTAAGCGGAATGGGTCTTGATAGCAACAGGTTTTTCGTTCTTTTATCAAAGAAATCTACGGTCAGGTCGAACCCATGTTTCAGCGTCACGTCAACCCCAATATTTAATTGCTGAGCCGTTTCCCAGGTCAATTCTTTATTGGTCAGTGAGGTTACTGCCACACCGGAATACAATGTGCCGCCGTAAGAATAGTTACGGCCCGATGATAAAATATCACTTCCGTTATAATAGGTGCTGATGTTTTGATTGCCTAATTGTCCCCAGGAAGCCCTGAGTTTCAGGAAATTGATCCAGTCAACCTTTTTCATGAAATTTTCCCTTGAAACGATCCATCCGCCGGAAAATGATGGGAATGTTCCCCACTGGTGCCCTTTGGCAAAACGGGAAGATCCGTCTCTTCTGATATTGGCTTCAAATGAATACTTTCCTCCCCATGTATAATTTAAACGTCCAAAAAGCGAACGTAAACCGAGGTCATAACTACCTGCATTATTTGTTTGTGTGGATGCATCACCAAGACTAAGCACTCTTTGCGAATTGTTCACGAAATTTTTCCTGTATCCGCTTTGCCAGTCATAAGTGAATTCTTCTTCCGAATAACCTGCGAGTATATTGAAATCGTGCTGTCCAAATGTTTTATTGTACTTCAGTAAACCGGTCAGCAAAGTCTGGATATTCGTTCCGTTCGATACAGATAAATCGGATGCTTCGGTTTTAGTACTGCCATCTTTATTTTGCAATACTACATTTGCATTGAACCCATTATAATTCGATAAGGTAACGTTATAGCCACCCGTAATTTGAGCGCTTAAATTTTTCAATAGCTTGTATTCCGCTTCAACCTGTCCGTTAAAATTATATCGTTTGGTAATGGCTGTACTGCCCGCCATGATCTCTGCATAAGGGTTTAATTCGCCGTTGACGGACATATACCTTCCTGCCGAATCTCTAAGGGGGTAAACAGGTGAAAGCGTGGCATACCAGGTAGCGTTCCACATACTGGTAGGCTCGCTTTTAACCCCAAGGTTACCGGCCAGTTTAGCAGATACCCTTAACCTTTTGTCTTTTAAAAAGAAGGCATCAACATTCGAACGGAAATCGGTCTTTTTATAATTCGTAGCTACCAATATACCGTCCTGATCCAGATGCCCCAGCATAAATGCATATTGCACGTGCTCACTTCCCCCTGAAATGCTCAAACGGTGACTTTGCATATTTGCATTACCGTAATAAACTTTGAAATAGTTGATATCAGGGTACATCGGATTGTTGTGCGCCGCATATTTAGCGATATCGGCAGCGGTATAATTTGGAATGGTTCCTGAGTTTGCTGAAGCTTCATTGCGAAGAGTAGCATATTCAACTGAGTTTAAAACATCGGGCAGCCGGGTTGGACTTTGTACGCCAAAATAAGCGCTGTAATTGACTTTTAATTTTCCAACAGCGCCCTTTTTGGTAGTAATCAGAATGACGCCATTCGCAGCCCTGTTACCATAAATAGAAGAAGACGCGGCATCTTTTAATACGGATATCGATTGAATATCATTGGCATTCACATCGCCGATACTTCCGGGGAGTCCATCGATGAGTACAAGCGGAGAGTTGTCGCCAAATGTTCCCACACCACGTATATCAATCACTGCACCGTCATCTCCGGGTTTGCCTGAACTTTGCAAGGCATATACACCTGAAACAGTTCCCTGCAGCGCTAAACCGGCATTTGTCAAAGGCCTGTCTTCCATATCACTCATATTAACTGTTCCAACAGATCCCGTGAGGTTTACTTTCTTTTGCGTACCATACCCAATCGCAATAAACTCATTGAGGTTGTTGTTTGTCTGAACCAGGCTAACGGTTACCGGTACATTTTCAGTTACTGCTATTTCCGAAGTAACATAGCCAATATAGGAAACGATCAAAACCGCTTTCTTGCCTGAAATGCTGATGGTAAAGCTTCCGTCTTCTTTTGAAACAGCAGAATGGCGACCGCCTTTTTCACGAATGGATGCGCCTGCCAGGGCCTCGCCTTTTTCATTGGTAATTTTGCCGGATATCTTAACTACAGGTGGAGGAGGTGGTGGTGCATTGACAATATTGTTTTCTGCAGGCTCTTCTTTATCTTTTATGATAACAATTTTATTCAGAATGGAATACATCAGCGGCTTATTCCTCAAACAGGTATTCAACACTTCTTCCAGGGAAGCTTCATTCACGTTTAGGTCTACCTTGCCTGCTTTTTTTAAAAGACTTTCTGTGTACACAAACGTGTAGCCCGTTTGTTTTTTTATCGCCTTAAAAATATTGCCAAGCGATGCATTTTTTTCAGAGAGATTGATTTTCTGTCCAAAGCTACCGGCGGTAGCGCTGACGGAAACTGCAATTAAAAGGATAGCTGTCAACTTCATAATTAGCAGTGTTTTGAGCCATCTGTTCCTTTTAATGCTGAAAAGATGGCGGCAAGCCAATAAATTCATACTTTTGAATTGATTAGGTTAATAAATAAATCGTTAGTCGCGGTTTGTATTGGTCAACCTGATTACCACCGGAAATGGTCGTAACATTTCCGGTTTTTATTTTCAGCATTTCCCAATAATCAATGGAAATTGAATTAATAAGTCATTCATAAAAATCAGGGAGACCGGTTCATACGTTTGGCTTAATTGGTTCGGAAATATTTTACACGTTTACGATCACTTTATTCCCATCTATGGCAAACTTCACTTTTCCTGTTAGTTCCAATGCTTTTAGAACATCCGATAAATTGGTATTGCGGGGAATTTCTGCATAAAACAATTCATCGGTTCTTTTAGAATACACCACTTCAATATCATACCATCTTGCCAATTGCTGCATCAGCGATTCTATACGGGTACCTTCAAAATGAAACAGCCCATTTTTCCAGGCCATTACATCCTCCATATTGATATCCTTCAGCACTTTTATTTTGTGATCATCTGCAACCCTGGCTTGTTGTCCGGGTTTGATGAGGGCCGAAGTGGTTTTGTTGTTTACACTCACAGCGCCTTCCAATAGTGTGATCTTTATATCGTGGTCATCCTGATATGTATTAACATTGAAATGAGTGCCCAGCACTTTTACGGTAACATCGCCTTTCTCAACAATAAACGGATTGTCATCACGATGAGCCACTTCAAAATATACTTCACCGCTAACAGAAACTTTTCTTTCTTTACCGGTGAACGCTGTTGGATAAGTAATGGAGGAAGCCGCATTCAGCCATACTTTGGTGCCATCGGATAACACAAGACTGAACTGGCGTCTTCTGGGTGTTGACATTGTATTATACACGATTTCGGGCCCATGGTCAACCCCCTCGTATACAACCATATCATTTTTCTTTACAACAGCAATAGCCCCCTGGCTGGCAATATTTCCGTTTCCGGCGGCGTCTAACAATATTGTTTTGCCGTTGCCCAATGTTAAAATAGCGCCCTCTTTGCCGGGAGCCACATCATTTTTAAAGCGTTCTTTTTGAGATATAGCTGCTATTTGAGGCATATTGCTTTTATGCCGAAAGAAATACACCGATAAAGAGGCTGTAAGAATGAATACAGCCGCCGCCGCCAATCTGCGCCAGTTCAAACTGTTTTTGACAACAGGCGCCCGCAGCCCTGTTTTTTCCCGGATGGAAGCCCTTAATGCTTCTTTAAGCGCTTGTTTTTCTTCAAAAAACGAGTCGGGTATTTCCTGCTTTGCGATAAAAGAATCGTACAGCCTGTTGTACAATAGTATCTCTTCTTCACTAGCTTCCCCAGAAATGATTCTTTCGGTTAACCGGATGATCTCTTCCCTCGTCATTGCGCTTTTTTCTATAAGGCACATGAAAAAAAGCCATCCCCTAAACAGAAGATGGCTTTTTTAAAAAAATAGTCGGCACTCAGTCCATTAATGCTTTTTTATACTGCAATCGCCGGAGGGCAATGGTCATTTGATTTTCCACTGTCTTAACGGATATCTGTAGTCTTTGAGCAATCTCTTTATTGCTCAGGTGAGCTTCCCTGCTGAGCAGGAACACTTGCCTGCATTTGTCGGGCAGCTGTTCGATCTCCTGCTGTATATGGTGCTGCATTTCCTTCACTTCAACCATTTCCAAAGCAGATGCATTGTCCAACGAAGTGCTTACAGCCGACAGTTTTTGAAAAACACTTTCCCGTATATTACCTGAGCGGATGTGGTTGGCAACTTTATACTTAACAGCTGTTTTCAGATAAGCCCGGAGAGATTTAATTTGTAGCGACAACCGGTGCTCCCATAACCAAATAAAAACCTCCTGCACAATATCCTTACTGGCATCTTTGTTTCGCAGCATAAGGTAAGCGAGCAAGTAAAGGTCTTCCCAATATCTGTCATACAATATTTCAAATGCCTGCTGGTCTTCATTTGAAAGCAAAGCAAGCAATTGATCATCCGAATATGATGAATAATTTTCCAAAGCAATCGTTTATATCAATCACGGAAAATCGAACAATAAGGCTAATGTATGAATGTTTTGAATAAATAAATGTCCTTTTTACACTTAAATATTGTTTAAATTTAAAAGGGCAATCAAACACATAATTATTTTTATACTATCGATGATAATAATACAGCTATGCAGCAGTCAATACACTTTAAGGCCAGCGGCCTTGACAATCATCACCAGTTGATTTGATTGTTGTCATGAAAAGGGCGCCGGACAGCGGGTACATTTGAACCACAATCTTAAAACAGCAACCCATGTTAGGTGAATTGAAAGAAGCGGCTATAACAAACATCCTGCATAGCCAGGTAATCGGCAGGCTCGCCTGCAGTAACGGGAAAGAACCCTATATTACCCCTGTAACCTATGCGTACGACGGTGATTTTATTTACGGACAAACAAGCGAAGGGAAAAAGCTGGACATCCTTCGCAAGAACCCGAAAGTTTGTTTCGAGGTCGACATGATAACCGATATGCGCAATTGGCAAAGCGTGGTCATTTACGGAAAGTTTGAAGAACTGGAAGGGGCAGAAGCAAAAAAGGCAAGGGAAATTCTTTTCGACCGCGTATTTCCTTTGTCCACCAGCAGCACCATTCACCCGCACGAACACGAAACAAAAACGAAAGTGGATGACAGTACAAGGGTCAAAACTGTCTTGTACCGTATCAGGATCCAGGAAGCAACAGGGAGATTTGAAAAACAATAAAAGCAACCTCTGTTCCGTTATCGTAACAGAAGCCTATGCTGAACGAAGATCTGATAGCACATTTCTGGAGTATTGACCAGGAAACACTTTTTAAAAGAACCGGATCCGGTTTACCTGGTCTAAGTGAAAATGAAGCGAATGCCCGCCTGAGCCGGCAAAGAAAAGCGAACAAAACTGTGCAACCCTGGCGCCGGGATGCAAAACTGCTGCTGGCTCAATACAAAAACCCGCTGGTCCTGTTATTGATCTTTGCCGTCTTTCTTTCGTTGATCCTGAAGGAATACTCAGACGGCATCATTGTACTCATCGTATTATTGTCAACCGGCATATTCGGCTTTTTCCAGGAACGGAATGCCGGCAGGGCCGTTGAAAAACTGCGCGCACTGGTACACAGCAAAGTGCGGGTACGGAGAGATGGTAAAGAAGAAGATATCCCGGCAGACGAAGTGGTAACAGGAGATATTGTGTTATTGAGCGCCGGCTGTATGATCCCTTCCGATGCATTGATACTTGAGTCGAACAACCTGCATGTAAATGAATCCATCTTAACGGGAGAAGCTTTTCCGGTAGAAAAAAACAGCGGCACCTGTAAGCCCGATGCTCCACTAAGTGCTGTCGGCAATTCGGTATTCAAAGGCAGCAGTGTGGTCAGCGGCAGCGCGGTTGTGTTGACCGCCAATGCAGGCAAATATACCGAGTTGGGAAAAATAGCTTCCTCACTCGAAAGCGAGATGTCTGTCAATGCTTTTGAAATAGGCATCATGAAATTCGGGTACCTGTTGATGCGCTTAACCATCATTGCAACGGGAGCCATTTTGATCTTCAATATCATTCTCCACAAACCCTTTATCGATTCCATTCTTTTTGCACTTGCGTTGGCATAGGGTTAACACCAGAATTATTACCCGTTATTACTACCATCACCCTGTCTGCAGGAGCCAAACGAATAGCCGCTAAAAAAGTGATCGTAAAAAAATTAAGCGCCATTCAGAACCTGGGAGAAATAGATATCCTTTGCAGCGATAAAACGGGCACCATTACCGAAGGAGCGGTACAAATAGAATCGGTCACCGATCTCAACGGCAACAGGAGCGATAAAGCGTGGCTGTATGCTTACCTCAATGCTTATTTTGAAACCGGTTTTTCCAATCCTATAGACGATGCCATAAGACAGGTAAAAGCCGTGGATATTACCGGTTACAGCAAATGCGATGAACTGCCGTACGATTTCATACGGAAGCGCCTGAGTATAGCGGTAAGTTTCGGGGATCAGCAGCTCCTGATCACCAAAGGAGCTGTGGACAATATCCTGCAGGTTTGCAGCTTTTGTGAAAGAGCAGGGGCCAGCCAGTGTACGATAGAAGAAGTAAAGGATGAGTTGAAACAGCGGTTTGCTGCATTAAACGGCAATGGCTTCCGGGTGATTGGGGTTTGCTATAAAAATATTACCGGCACTACCCGTATCGGTAAAGACGATGAAAAAGACATGGTATTCCTCGGGTTCATTGTATTGTACGACCCGCCCAAGAAGGGTATTGTTGAATCCATCACTGCCTTGCGCAATACAGGTATTGCATTGAAAGTTATTAAGTGTAATTTTGGTGGTGTAAAAACAACTACCAAACTGAATGGTTTCCTGGTCAGCGATATTTCTTTTTAGGATGAAGGGACGTATGAAATACAGATACTATTCTTATTGATTTCTTTCTTTTATTGATACGGTAAATTATCAGGAAAGGGAATGTTGATAATATTGTTTCTTTATAGAATTATAGCGTGTAGGATATCTTTCAGGATTTTGTTCAATGAGTTGTGCTTTACGAACTACTTCCTGAATAAATCGGTCTCCCAGGCTTTGTTGCCTTTCTTCATACCAATCCCATGCGGATGCAATTTCTTTTTGAGCCCGGGAAGAAAAAATGATGAAATATGACAGGTTACCTGCCATATTTTTTTGCACGAAGTTTATCTATGCTGTCAATGAGTTGGGGAGTAGTAAATCCTTTGTCAGCCCCATCTTCCAAAGCATTGTATCGGGTGTCAAGTTCTTTTACCAATTGTTTATCCTTCCACCATTCGTTTGTTTGTTCGATATCGTCTTCGAGCAGGTTATAAATGGCATGAAGCTTCTTAGTATCCGCTACGCGGATATAATCGTATAATTTATGCCGTATTGCCGCACTGCTGGTGTTCATATGCCAAATTTAATAAGTTTTAATCTAAGATACGAAATAGAATATTTGCCCTCTATTAAAGAATGGTTTACAATTTGAAAAATAGAAATTCTAATCAAACAAATCACTATCTTCCCTGAAAACCAGCGATGAATCCGATAACCCTATTGGGACTTGCAGCGGCTTTTTGTACCACGGTCTCTTTTCTTCCCCAGGCCATTAAAACAATCAGGACCCGTGACACTTCGGGTATCTCGCTTTCCATGTATGGCTTGTTCACTTTTGGCACTTTGTTGTGGTTGCTCTTCGGTCTTTTTACTTCCAACATTCCGGTTACTGCAGCCAATGGAGTCACATTGATTTTTGCGTTGATCATTCTTGTATATAAGATCAAATACCATTAAACAAGCATCAGCATCATCGAACCTTAATTCTTCCGCATGAATCCCAATCCCAAACTAAAAGGTCAGTCCGCCCTGGTTACAGGCGCCAACAGCGGTATCGGTAAAGCCGTGGCTATTGCATTGGCAAATGATGGCGCCAATGTGGTGGTCAATTATGTAACCCATCCCGAAGCAGCTGAAGCTGTTGTAACAGAAATCAAAAACAATGGTGGTACGGCTATTGCTTTGCAGGCAGATGTGAGCAAGGAAGACCAGGTACAGGCTATGTTCCAGGCCATGTACAAACAATTCGGTACCATCGATATACTGGTGAATAATGCAGGCTTGCAAAAAGATTCGCCTTTTGAAAATATGTCGCTCGCCGATTGGCAACTGGTGATCGATATCAACCTTACCGGGCAGTTCCTTTGCGCAAGAGAGGCGGTGCGCGAGTTTTTGCGCAGGGGCATTGTACCCGAAAGAAGTGTTGCCGCCGGTAAGATCATTTGCATGAGCAGCGTGCATGAAGTCATTCCTTGGGGCGGACATGTGAACTATGCCAGCTCCAAAGGCGGTATCATGTTATTGATGAAAAGCATGGCACAGGAGCTGGCGCCTAAAAAGATCCGTGTCAACAGCATCGGCCCCGGCGCCATTCAAACACCCATCAACCGCGCCGCCTGGGAAACACCCGAAGCGCTGAACAAACTACTCACACTGATACCCTATAACCGCATCGGTCAGCCGGAAGACATTGGCAAACTGGCCGCCTGGCTGGCAAGCGACGAATCGGATTATATTACCGGCACCACTGTTTTCTGTGATGGCGGCATGACCCTTTATCCCGGCTTCTCCACCAATGGATAACTCAAATAAGTTGTATGACAGCAGAACAGGAACGGTTAGAAAAGAATGCCGGTAAGGAAGTGCCGTTGGAAGAATGGGGCCCTTACCTCAGCGAAAGACAATGGGGCACTGTTCGGGAAGACTATAGCGAAAACGGCGATGCGTGGAATTATTTTCCGCACGACCATGCCCGCAGCCGCGTATACCGGTGGGGGGAAGACGGGCTCGCCGGTATATCGGATTACCGGCAGCAATTGTGCTTTGCCGTAGCGTTGTGGAACGGCAAAGATCCCATATTGAAAGAGCGCCTGTTCGGACTCACCAATAACGAAGGCAATCATGGCGAAGACGTCAAGGAACTGTATTATTACCTCGATAACCTGCCTTCGCACTATTATATGAAATACCTGTACAAGTATCCGCAACAGGCATTTCCTTATGAAGACCTTGTTAGCGCTAATAAGCACAGAAATAAATTCGAAGAGGAGTATGAATTGCTCGATACAGGCATTTTCGACCAGGATGCTTATTTCGATGTATCGGTTACGTATGCCAAACAAAACAGCGAAGATATTTCCATTTGCATAGAGGTTGCCAACAAAGGCAAGAATGCCGCTACTATAACTGTATTGCCCACACTATGGTTCTTCAACAAATGGCAGTATGGCCAGATGCAACAAAAACCACAGCTGCAACGGATCAACGGACAAACGGTAAAGGCGACTCACGAAGACCTTGGCACCTATTACTATTATGTGCAACAACCACAAGCCATCTTCTTTACAGAAAATGAGACCAATACGGAACGCTTGTTTGGCCGGCCCAACCCATCGCCTTTTGTGAAAGATGCTTTTCATGATGCGGTGATAGATGGCAAGAACAGGGAACTGCTGGCGCAACAACCAACGGGCACCAAATGTGCGGCTGTATATGAACTAACCATTGCACCCGGCGCCAGCCAGTTGATCTATGCGCGCATTACAAGCCATCAAACCGAAACGCCTTTTGATGAGAGGCTGCCGCAATTGTTTGCAGCGCGCCAACAGGAGGCGGATGATTTCTACCGGTCAGTCTTCCCCGCGCAAACAGATCCTTCTCTTGCCGCCCTGCAGCGCAAAGCCTTCGCCAGTCTGCTTTGGAGTAAACAATATTATCACTACGATGTAGAAGACTGGCTGGCATCCTCAGACGGCGTCAGTCCGGCTGCTGCTGCAAGACAGCAAGGCCGGAATGCCGGCTGGAAGAACATCAAGAACGCCGATGTGATTCTCATGCCCGATAAATGGGAGTACCCCTGGTATGCGGCGTGGGACCTGGCTTTCCATTGCATACCCATGGCCATCATTGATCCGCAGTTTGCCAAGCATCAATTGATATTGCTTACGAGGGAATGGTACATGAACCCGAATGGACAAATGCCGGCTTATGAATGGAATTTCAGTGATGTGAATCCGCCGGTACAGGCATTCGCCGCGTTGCAGGTATACCAGATAGAAAAGCAAAGAACCGGCAAGGGCGATATCACATTCCTTAAAAAGATCTTCCAGAAGCTGGTAGTGAATTTTACCTGGTGGGTGAACCGTAAAGACCTGAACGGGAATAATATTTTCAGCGGAGGCTTTTTAGGGTTAGATAATATCGGCGTCTTCAACCGCAGCAGCCAGTTGCCCGATGAAGTGGAGCTGGAACAAACGGATGCCACTGCTTGGATGGCCATGTATGCACTGCATTTGTTCGACATGGCCGTTGAGATTGCCACGGAAGACCTGGCTTTTGAAGACATGGTCACCAAGTTTTATGAGCATTTTATATTGATCGCCGATGCCGCCAATCACCTGGGCCTGTGGGACGAAGGAGATCGTTTTTTTTATGATGTGCTGAGCTTATATGGAAAAGCGCCCGTGCCGCTGAAGATCAGGTCGGCGGTAGGGTTGGTGCCTCTGTTTGCGGTATCAATACTGACTAAAGAGCAGTGCAGCCGCTTGCCGGGTTTTGAGAAAAGAAGGAACTGGTTCAATCATTATGAAGAAACCATCCATCATTATAAAGCCTATGCAGAAAGAAAAGATCCGGATACGCTTCTTTTCTCCCTGGTCGATACAGATAAGTTAACGGCTTTGTTGTCTAAACTGCTGGATGAATCGGAATTCCTGTCACCCGGCGGCGTGCGTGCGCTTTCCCAATATTATAAAGACCATCCTTACCGGATAAGCATCGAAGGCAACGATTATGAAGTGAGCTACGATCCGGGCGATTCCACTTCCGGATTGTTTGGCGGCAACTCCAACTGGCGGGGTCCGGTATGGATGCCCATCAATTATTTACTGGTAAAATCCGTAGAAAAATACGGCGCCTTCTATGGCAACGACCTGCGCGTTGAATTCCCGCAGCGTTCCGGCAATTTTATGAACCTCGAAGCAGTGGCGGCAGAGTTGCGCCAAAGGTTGATCCGTATCTTTACCAAAGATGCCAATGGAAAAAGGCCGGTACATGGCAGGCACAGCTGGTTTTATGAGCGGCCCGGCAACGAAGAGCTGGTATTGTTTTATGAGTATTTTCATGGTGATGATTCCCATGGAGTAGGTGCCAGTCACCAAACCGGATGGACGGCGCTGATCGCGGATATGCTTTCTGAAAGTAGTATCTTAGACCCATGAAAGAGCCTGTTCAGGATAAGAATAACCTGCTTTTGATGTTAAAAGCCAATGGGTCTAAGATCAAATCTTATGGCGTAGAGAGCCTGAGTCTTTTTGGATCTTTTGCTCGAGGTATACCAGGTCCGGAGAGCGATGTGGATTTGCTGGTTAATTTTGACCCTCAAAGAAAAACTTACGACAACTTTATGGAGTTGTCTTTTTTCCTGGAGGACCTGCTTGGCAGAAGGGTCGAGTTGGTAACGCCCCAGTCACTGAACAAATTCATAGGCCCACATATTCTAAAACGTGCAGAGCATGTCGCCATCTGATCTGGAATTACTGAAACATATAGCTGATGAAATTTCTTTTGTTTTAAAAGCTACTCAAGACAAAACAAAGGAAACAGTAATTAATGATCCTGTTTTGTCACGGGCTATCGTGCGCAGTTTAGAAATAGTAGGCGAAGCAAGCAATAAACTAGATCCTGATTTCAAATCTGATCATCCGGAAATTGAATGGCGAAAAATCATCAGCACACGCCACAAACTCATACACGATTATTTTGGAGTAGATTATGACATAGTGTGGGATATAGTATCTCGTAAGTTGCCAGATCTACTTGATTTTATAGAACAAATTATCAAAGAATAAAGGTTCAGGGATGACTGTGCTCAGTTTTATTGGTCTGCATGAAAAAAATCAAATCTTCTTTTGAACAGTTATCGATCTTTTTGCATTTGCTGAAATGGTCGGTGTATGTGTTACCGCTAGCTGCGGTAGTAGGTTCGCTGGTGGCTTTGTTTTTATGGCTGCTCAATAAGGTAACCGTTCTGAGGGAACAGCATGAATGGCTACTTTTCTTATTGCCGCTGGCGGGTATATTCATTTTCTTTTTGTATAAATATGCCGGTAAGAATGCCGAAGCGGGTAACAACCTCATCATGGAGGAAATTCATGAGCCGGGCGGAGGCGTGCCGGCGCGCATGACGCCACTGGTATTGATCACTACACTCATCACCCATTTATTCGGAGGCTCGGCGGGCAGGGAAGGAACGGCTGTTCAAATGGGCGGCAGTATGGCAGGACTCCTCGGTAAATGGATGCGGCTCAACAGGAGCGACCTGCGCATATTGCTGATGGCGGGAATGGCTGCCGGCTTTGGGGCTGTTTTCGGCACCCCTCTAACAGGCGCCATCTTTGCGTTGGAAGTACTGGCAGTTGGCCGCATCAACCATACGGCCCTGTTGCCCTGCTTTATAGCCGCTTTCCTGGCCGATATCACCTGCAGCGCATGGGGTATCCGGCACACGCATTATGCCATGGCTCCTTTGCAGGCAGCAGCGGCACATCTGTTGCCATACCTGCATTTCAACGGGATACTGCTCATGAAAGTGATCCTCGCCGGTATATGTTTCGGGCTGGCTGGGTTCTTTTTTGCCGAACTGTCTCGCAACATCAAAAAGTACAGTACGCAATATATCAAAACGCCCTGGCTGGTCCCTTTAGCCGGCGGGTGTATCATTATAGTGCTGACATTGGTGCTGGGTACTTCCGATTACCTGGGATTAGGCGTTACGAGTGCACATACAAATGGCGTGAGCATTGTGTCTTCTTTCCAGCCCGGTGGTGCCGGCTATACCAGTTGGTTTTGGAAACTGCTGTTCACCGCTATTACCATTGGCACTGGTTTTAAAGGAGGAGAGGTGACGCCCCTGTTTTTCATCGGCGCCGCCCTGGGCAATGCCATTGCCACGCTTACCGGCGCGCCCATTGATCTTATGGCCGGACTGGGCTTTATCGCCGTCTTTGCCGGCGCCACCAATACGCCCATCGCTTGTACTTTGATGGGTATTGAACTGTTTGGCGGCGAGTACACCCTTTACTATGCAATAGCCTGTTTCACCGCTTATTATTTCAGTGGTCACTCCGGTATTTACCGCGCCCAGCGGGTAATGAGCACTAAAACAGGTGCGTCATCCTGAGCGTTCTTCGATCGTCATCCCGAGCAACGTCACCCTGAGCGAGCGAAGCGAGTCGAAGGGGCAGCCGAGGGATATGCCCGAATCTCTGGCAGGTCCTTCGACTCGCTTCGCTCGCTCAGGATGACGGAAATAAGGGATGCTCAGGATGACGTAGCAAGGGTACCTCAGTTCTTCTGTGTTAAGTTAATGTTACCAATATGCACTAACAGCCTTCTGTTAACATTCAGGTAACATTATGGTAACAATTTTGCAGCGAAATTAAAAACACCTTAGTATGTTTAAAAAGCTGCAAGTAGCATTGTCTGTATTGGCAGTTCTGCTTTTTTCAGTCACGCTGCAGGCCCAGGAAACATCGGCTACCCTTAGTGGCCATGTTAAAGAAGCCAAAGGCGCATTCGTTGCCGGAGCCGTGGTAACCATTAAACACGAGCCCACCGGTTTCGTAACCACCACCCAAACTAACAGTAAAGGCATTTTCACCGTTCCCAACCTTAAAGCGGGCGGTCCTTACACCATCAAGATCTCGTTCATTGGCTTTAAAGATGAAGTAATGAACGATGTGAACCTGATCCTCGGTAACAACCCCGACCTGAACGTTAACCTTATCAGCTCTACCAACGCGCTTACAGAAGTAACCGTTACTGCAGCCGGAAGGAAACAAGTACAGGGCGGTGTAACCGTTGGAAGCAGGCAACTGAATACCCTGCCTACATTGGGCAGGAGCTTGTCTGACTTTACCCGTCTCACTCCCGCATCTAATAACAACTCTTTTGCAGGAACCAACTTCCGCTACAACAACCTTACTGTAGACGGCGCCATCAACAATGATGCCATCGGCTTCAGTAACTCTTTTGGTGGCGTGAGTGGTGGTGGCCAGGCTGGTTCTGCCGGCGCCGGTACCCGTACCAACCCTTACAGCCTCGACGTGATCCAGGAAGTACAAGTACAACTGGCTCCTTACGATGTGAAGCTGGGTAACTTTACCGGTGGTAGCGTAAACGCTGTTACCAAGAGTGGTACCAACGATTTCCATGGATCTGTATATGGTTATGGCCGTAACCAAACCCTTACCGGTAAAAGCGTAGACGGTCTCAAAACCAAGATCGGTTCTGATTTCTACGATTACCAGTACGGTACTACCGTAAGCGGTCCGATCGCTAAAAACAAAGCGTTCTTCATCGTAAACTTCGAACAGACCCGCCGCCAGGAGCCTACTTTCTATAATGCAGGCGATCCCGGAGCTGCCATCACCGTTGCAGAAGCA
>Ga0114932_10001277_pt1 | contig 28874 bp, 24 predicted proteins | sample 2SBtaG_2_FD_87286 | JGI IMG/M metagenome (GOLD analysis project Ga0114932, IMG submission 87286) | Deep subsurface microbial communities from Kolumbo volcano to uncover new lineages of life (NeLLi) - 2SBTROV12_ACTIVE470 metaG | ecosystem: Environmental > Aquatic > Marine > Volcanic ...
TCCCCGACATCGCGACCGGTGACCGTCCGGCCCGCCACCGAACCGCGATGCGGCAGCTGCGCGTACTCCTCGGGCGAGAGCCCGGTGCGGCCGAGGCTGATGCCCGAGGCGATCCCGCCCCCGCCGGGAATGACGGTGTTGACCCGCACGCGGTCGTCGAAGTGGTCGTGCGCCATCGACATCGTCAGCGCGTGAACAGCGGCCTTCGATGCGGCGTATGCGGCCATGTTGGCCTTGCCGTGACCCGCGCCGGACCCGATGTTCACGATCACCCCGCCCCCGCCGGGCACCAAGTGAGCCAAGGCGGCCTGGGAGGCGAAGAAGGCGCCCTTGACGTTGACCGCCATGATCTCGTCGTACATCGCTTCGCCGGTCTGGGGCACTGTGCCGAGGGGCCCGACCGCTGCGCAGTTGACGAGCCCGTGCAGCGACCCGCCCGCCGCCACAGCACCGTCGATGGCTGCGGCGACCGCAGCCGGGTCGGTGATGTCACAAGCCACGTGGTCGGCGCCCGGAGCCACGTCGATTCCGACCACCCGAAAGCCTCGCTCAGCCAGCACCTCGACGATCCCCGAACCGACGCCGCCCGCCGAACCGGTCACCACGACGAGTGGCTCTGTCACCCGCGCCCCATGGCGTAGATCTGATCCCACGACGCGCCATCCATGTACGCCGCCCAGGTCTCGTAGTAGTGCCGAGGGTTCTGCTCGGAGATCTGCGTTGCGACCTGGCCCGGCACCGGTCCGTCGAACGTCGAGGCGTGCATCGACTGCTGGTAGTTGAACGGGTACCGCCGCGCGATCGGACCCATCGAGCCCGCCGTTGCGTAGTTCCAGTTCTCCATGTCGTCCTGCTCGGTCATGCCCGCTGGCCCCGAGTAGCGCATGTAGTACCGCCTCAGCAGGTCCTTCACCTCGGCGGGGGCGTCGGCGTCGACCAGGAAGAAGCGCCACACCTCGGTCGTTGTGGCCGTGTGCGGGTGCCACACGCAGAGGTTTCGGGGCTGCGTGCCGTGGAACGAAATGTTGGGAAACAGCGTGCCGACGAAGGGATGCAGGCGGGCGTCGTCGCCCAGCCGGCGCTCCCGCGCCTCGAAGCACTCGCGGTAGTACGTCTCCACCACCGGGTTGTCCTGAAACGTCGGCGTGTACCCCATGCCCTCAGGGCGGATCGCCGAATGCACCCCGTGGCCGCCGGGAAAGGCGACCCACACGTGCTGGTACTTCAGGATGTCCTCGTCGCGGCGACCTTTCTGACCGGCCGCTGCGCTCGGGCCGATGCCGATCATGTCGACCGACTCGTGGCTGATGTTGTGGTAAGTGTCGCCGAGGAAGTTCTCCGCTGGCAGCTTCCAGTTGCAGGGGATGATCCACTTGTGGACGCCGGCGATCAGTTCGGAACCACCCTCGCTCCCGTCGCGGTGGTCGAGCGTCAGGTCGAGGTGCACTCGGGCGTCGCCGAGGTACTCCAGGAACGGCGGCGCATCGGCGTCCCACGTCGCCCAGATCGTTCCCTTGTAGATCTCCATCTGGGGCACCTCGACGAGCGGCCACTGTGACTTGTCGAGGTCGGGGTACAGCTCCTTTTGTTGCGGAACGCCCAACAGGCGGCCGTCGCCGCCGTACTGCCATGCGTGGTACGGGCAGGTGAAGCTGGTGGTGTTGCCCTCGTCGTAGCGGCAGACCTTCATCCCGCGGTGGCGGCAACTGTTCAGAAAGACGTGCACCTTGCCGGTGCGGTCCCGCGACACGATGACCGACTCGGTGCCCATCCGCGACACGAAGAAGTCGCCGGGGTTCGGAATCTGGGTCTCGTGTGCGACGAACAGCCACGCCCGGGTGAAGACGGCCTCCTGCTCGGCGGCGAAGATCTCGTCGTCGACGAAGATGCTGCGGTCGACGATGCCTGCCTGCGCATCGACGAGGGTGGAGTGAACGCCCATCCCGCCCATCCTGCCATCATGAGCGCCATGACTTCTGGCCCGACTCGCCTGGAGACCGACTATCTGATCGTCGGCGCGGGTGCCATGGGGATGGCCTTCGCCGACGTGCTGCAGACCGAATCGGACAGCCGGTTCATCCTCGTCGACCGACATGCACGCCCAGGAGGGCACTGGAACGACTCGTATCCCTTCGTCCGACTTCATCAACCGTCGGCGTTCTACGGCGTCAACTCGCGCCCGCTCGGCGACGACACGATCGATCAGGTGGGCTGGAACGTCGGCCTCTACGAGCTCGCATCAGGCACGGAGGTGGTCACCTATTTCGAGCAGGTGCTCCAACAGCAGATGCTGCCATCGGGGCGTGCGCAGCATTTCCCGATGTGCGAGTACACGGGCGGGCGCCGCTTTCGATCACTGGTGTCGGGCGCCGAGTACGAGGTCGAGGCTGCCAAGGTGGTCGATGCGACCTACATGAACGTCCGCGTTCCCTCGATGACGCCCGCCAACTACGAGGTGGCCGAGGGCGTCCCCCACATCGCCCTCAACGACCTCCCGAAGACCGCCGAACCGCCAGACGGGTACGTCATCGTCGGAGCGGGCAAGACCGCGATGGACGCCTGCCTGTGGCTGCTGGCCAACGGAGTCGACCCCGATGCGATCACCTGGATCACGCCCCGTGACTCGTGGATCCTCGATCGGGCGAAGATCCAGCCGGGACCTGTCTTCTGGGACGACACGCTGGGCACCGCCGCCGCCAACGTGAAGGCGAGCGCCGAGGCGACCTCGGTGGACGACCTGTTCGAACGGCTCGAGGCCGCGGGTTCGCTCCTGAGGATCGACCCGTCGGTCGAACCCACGATGTACCGCTGTGCCACCTGCACCGAGGCCGAGATCGAGCAGCTCCGCCGCATCCGCAACGTGGCCCGCCTGGGCCGCGTCCAACGCATCGAAGCCGACCGGATCGTGTGCGACGAGGGTGAGATCCCCACCACGCCCGCAACCCTTCACGTGAACTGCGCGGCCGATGGCCTCGAACGGCGGCCGACCGTGCCGATCTTCGACGGCGACCAGATCACGCTTCAGACCGTTCGTCACTGCCAGCAGGTCTTCAGCGCGGCGTTCGGCGCCCACGTCGAGCTGGCCTACGACGACGAGACCACGAAGAACGAGCTGGCGACCGTCGTTCCGCACCCCCACACCCACATCGACTGGCTTCGGACCGCCCTGGGCAACTCCCTGAACACGGCCCGGTGGCGCGGGGATGCCGACCTCACCGCGTGGCTCGTCGGCGCCAGGCTCGACGGTTTCAGTCGGGCGCGGGTGGGTGATGGCGACAGCGACTCTCAGCGGGCAGCGCTGGCGACGATCGCCCAACACGGTCTGGCGTCGGTGACGAATCTGCAGCGGCTGATCGCCGAGGCGGAGGCCGCAGGGCTGGGCTGAGCTGCGCTCGGAGCGGGGCTACCAGGCGAGCGGAATGGTGCGGGGGCCCCGGATCTGTCCGGTGCTCCACGTGACAGCGCCGGGGTCGGTGAGCTCGAACTCGGGGATGCGGGCGAACCACTCCTCGAGTGCCACCTTCACCTCCATCCGCGCCAGGTTGGACCCGAGGCATCGATGGATTCCGAGCCCGAAGGCCGAATGCCGGTTGACGTCACGGTCGATCTGGAACGACTCCGCATCCTCCATGAACTCGGGGTCGCGGTTGGCTGCGGGGAAGGGGAGAAGCACCCGCTGGCCGGGGCACAGGGTGGTGCCGGACACCTCGACCTCTTCGGAGACGACCCGCGCCATCGTCACCGGCGAGTAGTAGCGGAGGAACTCCTCCACTGCTCGGTCGAACGACTCGGGATCGGTCGCCAGCCGCTGCCGGTCCTCGGTGTGCTGCCCGAGATGCCACAGCGCCGAGCCGATCGTGCTCCAGGTGGTGTCGATTCCGGCGAGTAGGAGAAGGAAGAGGCCGCCGCTGATCTGCTGATCGTCGAGCGGCTGGCCGTCCATCTCCGCCTCGAGCAGGAACGTGACGAGATCCTCTTGGGGATCGTCACGCCGGTCGTCGATGAACCTCTTGAAGTAGTCGAAAACTTCGAGGGTCGCGGAGCGAGCAACGGTGAGGTCGAAGGGACCGAGCTCCAGGAGCTCGTGCACCCAGCGACGGAACATGTCGCCGTCCTCTTCGGGGATGCCGATCATGCGAGCGATCACCTTGACCGGAATGTGCTTGGCGTAGTCCTCGCTGCCGTCGCACGATCCGTTGGCGACGAACTCATCGAGAAGGTCCCGGCAGATCTGCTGGGTGATCGGGAGCCACTTGTCCATCGCCTTCGGCGAGAACGCCGGCAGCAGCGCCCGCCGGTGGAGCTGGTGTTCGGGCGGATCCGAGGTGATCGGAGGTGATCGGAACTCGCCGAGATCCTCGGGCGCCACGTCGTTGACGAAGACCGACTTCGACGAGAAGTGCTCGGTGTCGTGGGCGATCGCCGAGATGTCCTCGTGGCGGGTTGGCAGGTAGACGCCGTGGAAACGCTCGGTGTGGGCGACCGGGCAGCCTCCCTCTCGGAGGTCCTTCCAGATCGTGTAGGGATCTGCGTTGTAGTCCGGGTGAGTGTGGTCGAAGTCGGTTGCCCAGTCCTCGACGTCTGGCCGGGTTGGAGTGTCCACGGGCGTCCCCCTCGTGTCGAACACCTCCATCGTACGGGCTCAGTGCTCCGCGGCGCAGGTGGGCGGCTTTTCGGCGGGGCCGCGGGCCGTGGGACACTGCGGTCGTGGCAACCGTGGTTCCGGCGATGTTCAGACACCGTCCGAGCAATGGTGATGTGGTCGCGGGAGTGTCGGTGGCGCTCGTGGCGTTGCCGCAGTCGCTGGCATATGCCGAGCTGGCCGGCTTGCCGCCGCAGTACGGGCTCTTCGCCTCGGCCCTGCCGTCGCTGCTCGCTGCATTCTTCGTCTCGTCGCCGTATCTGCAGACGGGCCCTGTCGCCCTCACCGCCCTTCTGACGTTCGGCGCGCTGTCGCCGCTGGCGCCGCCGGGGTCGCCCGGGTACATCCAGCTGGCGGCCCTGCTCGCATTGTTCGTCGGCCTCCTCCGGGTCGGGTTGGGGCTGGTGCGCATGGGGCGCGTGGCCTACCTCTTGAGCGAACCGGTACTCACGGGCTTCACGACCGGCGCGGCGATCCTGATCGTCTCCTCGCAGCTTCCCAAGCTCTTCGACATCGCACCGGCCGGAAACGGCGTGCTCGAGGACGCCGCGTCAGCGTTGTCCGATCCCGGCGAGTGGAGCCCAACGGCGATGCTGTTCGCAGCCGGAGCGCTCCTGGCGATGTTCGGCGGACGGCGGCTCCATCGGTTGTTCCCGGGCGTGCTACTGGCGGTCGTGGCCGGTGTGTTGGTGAGTATCTTCACCGACTACTCGGGCTCGCGGGTCGGGGACCTCGACGGCGGGTTTCTTGCCCTGACCTGGGACTTTCCGTGGGCCGACATCGGCGATTTGATCCTGCCGGCCATCGCCATCGCCCTCGTCGGTTTCGCCGAGCCGTCGTCGATCGCCCGCACCTTCGCCGCCGAAGAACGGCAACCGTGGGACGCCAACCGGGAAATGGTGAGCCAGGGCGTCGCCAACCTGGCGGCCGGCTTCTCGGGTGCATTTCCCGTGGGCGGATCGTTCTCGCGCAGCTCGCTGAACCGGCTCGCCGGCGCCACGAGCGCGTGGGCGGGCGCGATCACGGGGCTGTTCGTGCTCGCTGCGATGCCTCTCACGCCGCTGATCGAAGAGCTGCCGCGGGCGATCCTGGGAGCCATCGTGGTGGGTGCGGTGGCCCAGCTGATCAACGTGCGGGAGTTCGTGCGCATTCTGCGCGCCGCACCCGCCCAGTCAGTCGTCGCCCTCGGAACCCTTCTCGCCACCTTGCTCGCGGCGCCACGTGTGGAGCGCGGGGTGCTGATCGGCATCGGCCTGGCGTTGGCCATTCACCTCTACAGGGAGCTCAATGTCACAGCTCCGAGCTATCGGTCCGGCGACACCCTGACCGTGTCGCCGGCAGGAGTGCTCTGGTTCGCCACGGTGCCCCAGGTCGAGCGACTGATTCGGCTCGAGCTGGCCGGACACCCCGAGGTCAACCACGTCGTAATCGACCTGAGCGGTGTGGGCCGCCTCGATTGGACTGCGTCGGCCGCCCTCGCCCGAATCGTCGCCGACGTGAGCTCAACCGGGACGCTGGTCGAACTGGTCAACGTGCGACCCGGCGCCGAGCGAGCCGTTCGAATCCACCTCTCCGGGTACGACCGGGGTGATGGGGACGACGCCGACAGCTGAGCCTGACCCTGGGGCTCACCGCGCCACAAACCGTGCAGAACCACTCCACAGGAGAGGTCGAGTCACAGACGGACACCGGTGTCCGGGAACCACTCCACCTCATAACTCGAGTCACAGACGGACACCGGTGTCCGGGAACCACTCGGCCTCAGATCACGCCGTGGGCGGCGAGATCCTCGAGGTCCTGGGGCGTGTAGCCGAGTTCGGTGAGAACGGCTGCGGTGTCGGCACCGAGCACCGGAGGAGGGGTCATGGCCCCAGGAACCTCACCGAACACCTTGAACCCCGCGGTGGGCAACTTCAGCGGCCGGCCGGCGACGTCGACCTCGGCGGTCAGCGAGCGGGCATCGGGCTGTCCCTCGGCGAGCACCTCGTCCATCCGTCCCACTTTGGCCGCCGGCACACCGGCTGCGTCGAACACGGCTTCCCAGTGATCGGCACCTGCGCCCCGCAGCACCTCGCCCAACAGCGAGCGGAACTCAGCTGAGTTCCGGTGTCGCGCCCGAGCGCCAGCGAAACGTTCGTCGGCCGCCCACTCCGGACGGCCGATCGCGGCACACAGGTCCCGAAACTGCCGGTCCGTGTTGGCGGCGATCATCAGAGGCTCGTCTGCGGTCTCGAAGCAGCCGGCAGATGGGGCAGCACTGGCCGCGTTGTTACCGAGCTTGGCCGGCCGTTCGCCGGTGGTTGCCGCCTCGGTGAGTGTGTTGGCCATCAGAAGCAGGCACGTGTCGAGCATCGCCACGTCGACCCGCTGCGCCTCTCCGGTACGCCGCTGCTCCATCACCGCTGCGACCGTGGCGAGGGCGGCCTTCTGTCCGGTGGCGTAGTCCACGAAGGGCGCGCCGACCTTCACCGGCCCGGTCTCGTCAGTGCCTGTCGTGTGCATGATCCCCGCCATGCCCTGCACAACATGGTCGTAGGCCGGTCGGTGTCCGAGAGGGCCGTCCTGGCCATATGCGCTGATCGACACGTAGACGACGTTGGGTCGAACGGCCCCAATCGCGTCGTAGCCCAGCCCGAGCCGCTCCGACACCCCCCGGGCGGAAGTTCTCGACGAAAACGTCAGCCTCAGCAGCCAGCTGCCGGACGATGTCGACCCCCTCCTCGGTGGTGATGTCGACCGTGACCGAGGCCTTGTCGGTGTTCTGTGTGCAGAACGACAGCCCGAGACCGCTCTGGTTGAGCTCGGGCACAGCGCCGCCTCACCGCGTCAGATCGCCGTGCCCGCGGGGCTCCACCTTGATGACTTCTGCGCCGAGCATGCCCAGCAGCTGTGTGCAGTAGGGCCCGGCGAAGACGTGGGTGAGGTCGACGACGCGGACGCCGGTCAGCGGTTCGAACATGGCGGACAAACTAGGTGGGACAGGGGTGCCGTAATCTGACTCGGCCGATGCGTGACTTCAGACTCGCCAGAACCCGGGCGCTCGCGGGTCTCGCCGCGCTCGCGCTGATCGCCGTTGCGTGTGGAGGGGGCGGCGGGGACGACGTCGTCGTGGTCTTCGCGGCCGCGTCTCTCACCGACGCGTTCGGCGCCCTGGAGGCCGAGTACGAGGCCCAGAACCCAGGCGTCGACGTCCAGCTGAACCTGGCCGGATCAGCGCGGTTGCGGGCTCAAATCGACGAAGGAGCTCCCGCCGACGTGTTCGCCGCCGCAGCACCCGGCCATGTCGAAGGTCTCTACGGCGGCGACAGCGCCCCCCTCGTGTTCGCGACGAATGGTCTGGTCATCGCGGTCCCACGGGGCAATCCCGGTGGGGTGACCGGCCTGCAGGACCTCGCGTCCGAAGAGCTCCTCGTCGGGCTGTGCGACCCCCGCGTGCCGTGCGGCGAGTACGCGGAGGCACTCCTGGCCGAGGCACACGTCACGGCCGCCCCTGACACCCTCGAGCCCGACGTCCGATCGCTTCTCGCCAAGATCGCCAGCGGCGACCTCGACGCCGGGTTGGTCTACGCCACCGACGCGGGCTCCGACGATCGCGTCGACATGATCGAGGCGCCCGAGACGGGTGTGACGGCGACCTACCCGGTCGTGCAGCTCTCCGACGAAACCCATGCCAGTGGCTTTGTCGAGCTGCTGACCGGATCGACGGGCCAGGACATCCTTCGCTCCCACGGTTTCGGCGCGCGATGACGCGACGAGTCGAGCCCAGGATTCCCGCGGTCCTGGCGGTGCTGGCAGCGATCGGGTCGCTGCTCTTCATCGTCCCCCTGGTGGGGCTTCTCGGCCGGGTCGCATGGTCTGAGCTGATCGACACCCTGACGAGCGACGTCGTGCTGGAGGCACTGTGGCTCAGCGCGTCGACGTCGGTGGTCGCGGCGGCCCTTTCCACGGTTCTCGGGGTCCCGCTTGCCTGGGTGCTGAGCAGGTCACGCGTCCCGGGTCGATCTGTCCTCCGAGCGCTCGTCACCCTGCCGATGGTGCTTCCGCCGGTGGTGGGTGGCGCCGCGCTGCTGTTCGCCTTCGGGCGTCGCGGCGTGATCGGCGAGGCGCTCGACGACGCCACCGGGTTCCTGCTCCCGTTCTCGTGGTGGGGGGTCGTCGTCGCCAACACCTTCGTCGCCATGCCGTTCCTGGTTCTCACCGTCGAAGCGGCGCTGTCCAACATCGATCGCCGTTACGAGATGGCGGCGGAATCCCTTGGGGCCCGTCCGCTCCAGGTGTTCCGCCGCGTCACGCTCCCGATGATCCGGCCCTCGCTCGTGGCGGGCGTCGTGCTCGCGTGGGCTCGAGCCCTCGGCGAGTTCGGAGCGACGATCACCTTCAACGGCAACCTCCAGGGCCGCACACAGACCCTTCCGCTCGCTGTGTTTCTCGAGCTCGAAGGCGGCGATCGCGATGCGGCGGTCGCCATCAGCCTCGTGCTGGTCGTCGTGTCCCTCGCGGTGCTTCTCAGCCTTCGCCGGAACTGGTGGCCGGCGCGATGAGCGGGCTCGCAGCATCGTTCCGAGCCCGACGAGGCGAGGCCTTCGAGGTTGCCGTCGATCTCACGATCGACACGGGGGAGACCGTCGCGCTCCTGGGCCCGAACGGGGCAGGAAAAAGCACCGTCGTGGATGCCCTCGCCGGCCACCTTCCGATCGAAGAGGGGTCGATCGCACTGGGTGAGCGAGTCCTCGACGACGGTCGAGTCACCTTCGTGGCGCCGGATGCGCGCAACATCGGCGTGGTCTTCCAGAACTACCTGCTCTTCGACCACCTCGATGTGGTCGACAACATTGCGTTCGGACTCGCGGTCGAAGCGCCGCGCCGCGAGGCGAGGGAGCGAGCACGGGCGTGGCTCGAACCCATGGGGCTGGTGGAGTTGGCGAAACGGAAGCCGCCAGAGTTGTCGGGCGGTCAAGCGCAACGGGTTGCAGTCGCCCGAGCGCTCGCGCCAGCGCCCGACCTTGTGCTTCTCGACGAGCCGCTGGCGGCGCTCGACGCGAGGACCCGTCACCAGGTGCGCCGGACCCTGGCGCAGCACCTCAGCGCATACGCGGGCCCACGGCTGCTCATCACCCACGAGCCGATGGACGCCTTCCTGCTCGCGGACCGGATCGTCGTGATGGAGGATGGCGTCATCGTCCAGCGTGGGACGCCCGACGACATCCGCCGGGCACCGGCAACCGAGTACGTCGCGGCGTTGTCAGGCACCAACCTCCTCACCGGCCGGGCCGATTCGGGTCAGCTGACCGTTCCCGAAGGACCCCGGCTCGCGACGTCGGACGTCTCCGCGAACGGCGACGTGCTGATCGTGATCGATCCGGCGGCGGTCGCCCTCTACCCCGACGAACCTCACGGCAGCCCGCGCAACACATGGCTCGCGGAGGTCGAGAGCGTCGAAAGGCTTGGCGACATCGTTCGTGTCCGGCTGGGCGGGCCGTTGAAGCTGATGTGCGACATCACCCCTGCAGCGGCGACGGCCCTTGGCGTCACGCCGGGGCAATCCCTCTGGGCGACCGTGAAGGCGACCGAGGTCTCCGTCAGCCCGGCGTGAGCTCGCGGCGAATCGGCTGCCAGCGACGGTATGTCGCGCACCGCCACGCCCACTCCACGGGTCCGAAGCGAAACCGCTGGAGCCACCACGTGCTCCACCACAGCTGGAGCGCCCAGACGGCGACGATCAAGCCCAAGATGGCGGTCCGGCCGAGGTCGACGTCGGAGAAGGCGTTCGTGAGGACGAGCACACCCAACACCGTCTGGCTCAGGTAGTTGGTGAGCGCCATTCGCCCCACGTTGGTGATCCGCTCTCGGTGGCGGGTCGCCGACTGATTCCACAGAACGATCAGGCCGAGGTACCCCATCGCCATCGGAATGGTCGCGAGGCCGTTGGGCACCTGGCCGACGATCGCCACGTCGGCCGACCATCCGTCGACGCTCCGAACGATCACCCCGAGAACGGCAAGCGGGACGCCGATCCCGAACCCCCACCCCACCATCTGCCTGTAGGAGTCCACTGTCTGCTGGCCCTGCACCACGCCCCAGCGGTAGAGGGCGACGCCGATCAGCATCAGGCCGAGAGCTCGGCCGAAGGCGTCCGCAAGGAAGTGTGTGAAGAGAAAGTCGGAGGGGTCGCCGCCACCGGGGATCCACAGGTCGCCGAGACCCTCACCGTTGGGCCCTACCTCGCGCTGCACGAACGGGGCCATGACGGTGCTGGCCAACGCAAGGATCGATCCCAGCACGAGGAGCGTGATGGGTCGTCGGTTGCGGAGGAGAAGTACGACCGGTGCGCAGATCGCGTAGAGCATCAACACGTCGCCCTCCCACAGAAGGGAGTGGGCGAAACCGATGCCGAGCAGCAGTGCGAAACGCCACAGGCTGAGCCATCCGACGCGACGCCCTTTGAGAGCGGCGCGTTCGGCGAAGATCACGACCCCGACGCCGAACAGGAGCGAAAAGAGCGCCATCATCTTCTGATCGACGAGCACGAGGCTGACGATCCCCACGACCCGATCGACGATGTTGTCGCTCCCGCCGGCGTCGAGGTTGAAGTACGCGGCGTCGACGAGGCCGAACGCGATGGCATTCATCACCAAGATGCCGAGGGTGGCCACCCCCCGCACCGCATCGAGCGACCTGATGCGCTCGGCGGTGCCGACGGGATCTGTCACACGTCCCTCCTGGCGAACAGACGAGCCGTCGTGAGTCCCAGGCCGCCCATCCATGCCGCCAACGCGGCGACTGCGGTCGTGGTGGCGATGGAGGCCGTGTCGAACGGGGAGGTCTCGCCGGAGATGGCCTCGTCGACAACGCCGATCACAGAACCCAATGTGTAGTCGCCCACTGTCGGGATGAGGCTGATCAGTGGGTCGAGCACCAGGAGCAGACCCGTCGTTGCGACCATTCCGAACGCCCCGTTGCGGGTGAGGGTTGCGAGACCGAAAGCCACGCTGGCGAAGAGGACCGACGTCACAACGGTGGCCAGCAGCTCACGGGTCTCGAAAGGAACAGAGACGCCGTTGAGATCGCCGACGACCCATGCGGCCGCCCATCCGAGACCCAGTGCGCCGACCAGGCCGAACGCGAGGGTGCTGACGCCGGCTGTGGCTTTGGCGCCGAGCGCCCGAAGGCGGCGAGGCTCGGTGGTCAGCATGCGCTTCATCGTGCCCTGTTTGTATTCGGTCCCGACGAGCCAACCCCCGTAGACGATGGCGGTGAGCGGGCCGAGGATCGCGAAGACTGTGGACCAGGTCTCGGTGTAGGCCATCGCGCTGTCCGGCGTGTACCAGAGCAACACCGCCGATGGAGCCAGGACGCCGAGCAGGAGAATGCCGGCGACTGCGGCTGGGGTTCGGTGGGCGCGCAACTTGTAGAGCTCGGCGCGCCAGGTGCCCGTGGAGGGCGAGTGGGTGGTGGTGAGATCAGGCATGGGTCAGTTCTTCCTTGGGGCCGTGGTTGGCGGTCATGTCGAGGAACGCGTCCTCGAGGTTGATGCGGTCTCGGCGGAGCTCCGAGGCGATGACGCCGCGGTCCGCGAGAAGTCCGTTGAGGTCGCGTCCGCTCCAGTGAGCGGGTAGGGCCACGCGGATCGCCTCATCGAAGGTCTCGATGTCGATGTCCTCTTCGGCGAGGGCGGCGGTTGCCGCCGAGATCTCCGAGGCCTCCAGTCGCACCGTGAAGGTGTTGCTCTCACGGCCTCGGAGAATCTCGTCGGTCGTTCCGCTGGCGATCAGCCGACCGCGCGCCAGCACGAGCAGGCTGTCCGACGCCTGCTCGACCTCGGCGAGCTGGTGGGAAGACACCAGAACCGTGGTGCCGCGTTCGGGAAGGCGGCGCAGGAGGTGGCGGATCTCGACGATGCCCGCGGGGTCCAGCCCGTTGGCGGGCTCGTCGAGAATCACCAGCGCCGGGTCACCGATGAGGGCGACCGCGATCCCGAGGCGCTGTTTCATCCCGAGCGAGTAACCGCCGGCCCGGTCTCCCGCGCGATCGACCAGGTCGACGAGTTCGAGGAGCTCATCGATGCGTGTCGCGTCGATGTTCAGGCCCAGCGCGGTGGCCTGCAGCTGCAGGTTCTGGCGTGCTGTCAGGCGCTCGTACAGCGCCGGCGCCTCGATCAGGGCGCCGGTACGGCGAAGGGCGTGGCCGAAGCCGGGCTCCCGGAGGTGCGTGCCCAGGAGGTGGGCGGATCCCGCGGTGGGTCGAACGAGGCCGAGCAGCATCTTCATGGCGGTGGTCTTGCCTGCGCCGTTGGGGCCCAGGAGGCCGATCACCTGCCCGGCCGGGACCTCGAAGCTGAGGTCGTCGACCGCGACGTGGCGGCCGTAGCGCTTCGTGAGGCCTTCGGCTGCGGCGACCGTCCGGCCTCCGGAGCGCCCTGCCGGCCGTGGGGGAGTGGATGAGGTGTGCATGACGCTCACTGTGCGGGAGCGACGCGACGGGCGCATCGGGCGACCGGCCGTTCTCGGGTGGCCCTGGGGTCGATGGCGTATCGGCCGAAAGGATGAGGCCAATCGAGCCGGTCGGGTGGCTCGCCTGCGGTGCGGGTTCCGTACCCTGGCCACCGTGTCCGGGATCATTCGATGAGGGAGGCCCTCCGACGGCTGCTCGACGAGCCACGACCCGAAGGCGCTCCGCCCGTGAGGCGCTGGGAGGTCGTTCTCGTCGGCCTCGGGGTGGCGCTGGGCCTCGTCGAGGCGGCGTTCGAGCCGAACGTCACCTGGCGCCCCGTCGCCGCCGCGATGGTCGTCGTGCTGGTCCCGTTGGTCCTGGTCCGTCGGACGAGGCCGCTCACGGTCGTGCTCCTCATCTTCGGCGTGCAGGCGTTGGTCGATGGACTGGTCTGGCTCACTGATGAGGGAACGACGCTCGTCGGGGTCACCTTCGTTGCCAGCGTCACAGCGACGTATGCGGTAGCTCGCTGGGGATCGGGTCGCGAGATCTCGGTGGGCGCGCCTGCCGTGGTGCTGCTGAGCCTCGTGAGCGACCCAACCGACGACGTTCCGTTCATCGCCGCGCTGGTGAGCAGCACCCTGTGGCTTCTGGTGGTCGCCGTCGGCATCATCGTTCGAACCAGGGGCTCTCGCCGGCGCGAACGAGTCGAGGCGGCGCGACTGTCCGAGAGGGAGCTCCTGGCGCGTGAGCTCCACGACACGGTGGCCCATCACGTGTCGGCCATCGCCATCCAGGCCCAGGCCGGGCGGCTGATGGCCCAGACCGACCCTGCCTCGGCCGCAGGGGTGCTGGAGACGATCGAGGACGCAGCTTCTCAGACCCTGTCGGAGATGCGACGGCTCGTGAGCGCTCTGCGCGACGATGCCGAAGCCGAGCTTCGACCACAGGCGAGCCTCGACGACCTGTCCGCTCTCGCTGAGGTCGCGGGTCCGGGTCCGGCGATCGAGCTCGACGTGATCGGAGATGCCGAACGGGTGGCGCCCAGCCTCGCGGCAAGCGTCTTTCGGGTCGCGCAGGAGGCCGTGACGAATGCGCGGCGACACGCCCGCAACGCGAGCGTGGTGCGGGTCGAGATCCGCATCGTACGCGACGAGGTCCACGTGTCGGTTGTGGACGACGGTGATGCCGTGGCCAGCGCGGCAGGGCGGGGCAGCGGCTACGGGCTGATCGGGATGCAGGAGCGGGCCGAGCTGCTGGGCGGAACATTCGAGGCCGGTCCGCACGAACCACGCGGCTGGGAAGTGCGGGCGATACTGCCAAACGGGGAGGGACGATGACGCTGAGGGTGCTGCTGGCCGACGACCAGGAGCTCATCCGGACCGGCTTCAAGATGATCCTCGACGCGCACCCCGCCGACATCGAGGTGATCGGCGAGGCAGCCGATGGCGCTGAGGCGGTCGAGATGGCGCGGCGCAGCCGGCCCGATGTCTGTCTGTTCGACATCCGGATGCCGGTCATGGACGGCATCGAGGCGACGCAGGCACTCGCCGGCCCCGACGTCGCGGATCCGATGGCGGTCGTGGTGATCACGACGTTCGATCTCGACGAGTACGTCCACGGAGCGCTCAAGGCGGGGGCTCGGGGTTTCTTGCTGAAGGACGCCGGACCCGATCTCCTCGTTCAGGCGATCGAGGCGGCCGCCAACGGAGAGGCGTTGATCGCGCCCAGCATCACGGCCCGCCTTCTGGCGACGTTCGCCGGGTCGGGAGCGACCGCAGAGCCGGCGCAGCCCATCGAACCGCTCACCGAGCGGGAGGAGGAGGTGCTGCTCACCGTGGCCAGCGGCAGGACCAACGCCGAGATCGCCGAAGAGCTCTACATCAGCCTGTCGACGGTCAAGACCCACCTGGCGTCGTTGATGGCCAAGCTCGGCGCGCGCAACCGGGTCGAGATCGCCATGTGGGCCTACGAGACGGGCAGGGTCGGGTAGCCCCTCAGATCGCGCTGTCGACGAAGGACACGTGCATCGTCGTCACGGGTGAATCGAACTGGGCGAACAGCGCGGCCCGCTCCGGCGAGTCGTTGTATCCCTCGAGCGCTGCTTCGAAGTCGGCCACCGAACCCGGATAGCTGACGGCCCACACGAACTCGTTGGCGTCCCGGTCCGCGTAGGCGAAATCGACCGTGTATCCGAACTTCTCCCGGACGGGAATGATCTTTGGAAACCACGTCACGATGTCGTCGAGCCGACCGTCCGCGATCTCGTACCGCCGCAGCTGCGTTGCCATGTGCTTCTCCTCCGTCCGGGGCAGTCTGACAGGAGAGAGTCGAGCCCGCCGTCGAACCGGTCGCTACTCGAACACCGGTGCCCGCTTCTCCACGAAGGCGCGGGCACCCTCTGCTGCGTCTGGCGTGCCGCCACACGCTCGGACGGCCTCGCGTTCGGCGTCGAGGGCTGTGTCGACATCCGAGTCGAGGGTGGCCTGAACGGCGTCCATGACGCCTCGGATCGCGAGCCGCGGTCCGTGGGCCAGCTCCTGGGCCAGCTCGTGGGCCCGGGCCTTCAACTCGCCGACGGGATGGATCTCGCTCACCAAGCCGATCTCCAGGGCTTCGGGCCCGCCGATCATGCGGTGCCGGAGCATCATGTCGAGGGCTCGAGTCGGGCCGACGGTACGGGTGAGGCGCACGCTGCCTCCCCACGCAGGGACCGCGCCGAGGTCGAGCTCGGGCAGGCCGATCTTCGACCCCTCGGTGGCGGCGAGTCGGAAGGTGCACGCCAGCGGAAGCTCGAGCCCGCCGCCGAGGCAATACCCGAAGAGGGTCGCGATCGAGGGCTTGCCCATGGTCTCGAGCATGCGGAGCACCCGACGTCGCTGATCGAGAACGGCTTCGAACCCACCCCGGTCGCCTGCCTCGGAACGGAGCTGTTTGAGGTCCATCCCGACGGAGAAGTTGTCCTCACCGTCGGCTGTGAACACGACGACGCGCACCGAGTCGTCGTTCTTGACGTCGTCGAGGACCTGTTCGATCTCGTCGATGTACTCGAGCGTCATCCGGTTGATCGGGGCATCGCCGTTGACGAAGGTCAGGACTCGCCCGTCGCGTTCGATTCTCATGTCCACAATCAACCACACCGCGTAGGCTGCCGCGCGCCGACGAGGGGGAACGATGACCGAGCCGCTGGTGAGTGCTGCGCGCATGCGCGACATCTTCGAGAGCGTGAAGAACTGGGGTCGCTGGGGTGCCGACGACGAGGCCGGTGCGCTCAACCTCATCACCGACGAACGTCGCCGTTCGGCCGCGTCGGAGGTTCGCCACGGGGTCAACGTGTCCTGTGCCCGTGAGCTGCCGGTGCGGCCGTCGGTCGAGAACATGCACCCTGCCCTCCACATGATGGTGAGAGGCGGGGACGACTGCCTGATCCCGGGACTGGGGATGGAGTCGACGGCCGACTTCGTGGGCGTCGCCTTTCACGGGATGGCGACCTCGCACATCGACGCGCTCTGTCACGTGTTCGTGGACGGTCAGATGTACAACGGCTTTCCGGCGAGCGAGGTGAAGAGCACAGGGGCCCAGAAGGGCTCGATCATGTGTGCCGGCGAGGGCGTCGTGGGGCGTGGCGTGCTGCTCGACATCCCTCTGCTGCGAGGCGTGCCCTACCTCGAGCCGGGCGAGCCGATCGGGCCACAGGAGCTCGAAGCAGCCGAGGTTCTCCATGGCGTCGAGGTCGGCGAGGGCGACATCCTGCTCGTGGGCACGGGTCGGGACGTCCGCCGCGCTGAGACGGGTCCGTGGCACCCCTTCACGGTCGGAATGGCCGGATTGCACCCCGAGTGCTTGCCGTGGCTCCATGAGCGTGGGATCGCCGTCCTCGGCTGCGATGGGATCTCAGACGTGCTCCCGGGGCCACATCCCGACGGGTGGGCGATGCCGATTCACCAGGGGACGATCGTGGCGATGGGGGTCCACCTGCTCGACAACCTGCGTCTGGACGACCTCGCCGAGGCGTGTGCGCGGCTCGGGCAGCACTCGTTCCTGTTCACGGTGGCGCCGCTTCGGGTCGAGGGCGGCACCGGCAGCCCGGCCAACCCGATCGCGCTGCTGTAGCCAAGTTGAGCAACATCGGTGTCAGGCACCATGTTGCTCAACACCCGTGTTGCTCAACTCGGGCGGCGGCGGTGAGCTACCGTCCGGCCCGTGAGCGACAGTGATCAGGGGAATGCCTCGTTCGAGGCGATCGTGATCGGCGCCGGGGTCTCGGGCCTCTACCAGCTGATCAAGCTGCGCGAGCTGGGGCTGCGGACGCTCGTACTCGAGGCCGGGACCGGGGTCGGTGGCACCTGGTACTGGAATCGCTACCCGGGTGCCCGATTCGACAGCGAGAGCTACTCCTATGGCTACTCGTTCGACCCCGAGCTGCAGCAGGAGTGGGAGTGGACAGAGCACTTCAGCCCTCAGCCCGAAACGTTGCGCTATCTCAACCACGTGGCCGACCGATACGACCTGCGAAGCGACGTCCGTTTCGAGAGCCGGGTGAGCTGGGTGCACCGCGACGAGGACGAGGGTCGCTGGCGGATCGGCCTGGAGGACGGTGACGTCTTCGATTGCCACTATCTCGTCACGGCCATCGGGGCACTGTCGGCCCCGCTGACCCCCAAGATCGACGGCGTCGGAGATTTCGCGGGCCCGGAGTTCCACACGGCGACATGGCCGCACGAGCCAGTGGACTTCACCGGTCGACGGGTCGGCGTGATCGGGACGGGCGCCACCGCTGTCCAGCTGATCCAGGAGGTCGCCAAGACAGCTGGGCACCTGACCGTTCTGCAGCGAACAGCGAACTGGTGCGCGCCGCTCCACAACAGCGAGATCACGCCGGAAGAGCAGGCCGACATCAAGGCCCGCTACCCCGAGATCATCGCCGCGTGCAACGAGACTTTCGCCGGCTTCATCCACGACGCCGACCGTCGCAAAGCGCTCGAAGTGTCCGACGAGGAACGCCTGGAGCTCTACGAGAAGCTGTACGCCGAACCGGGCTTCGGCATCTGGATGGCGAACTTCCGCGACGTGCTCGTCGACGAGAAGGCGAACGCCACCCTGAGCGAGTTCATGGCGACGAAGATCCGCGAGCGAGTGGATGACCCCACCGTCGCCGAGAAGCTCATCCCCACGAATCACGGCTTCGGGACGCGGCGCGTGCCGATGGAGACGGGCTACTACGAGGTCTACAACCAGCCAAACGTCCGCCTCGTCGACATCAACGACACACCGATCGAGCGGGTGGTCCCGGAGGGAATCCAACTCGACGGTGAAACGGTCGACCTGGACATCCTGATCTACGCGACCGGGTTCGATGCGGTGCGGGGACCATTCGACCGCATCGACTTCAGGGGCGCGGGCGGTCGGGCCTTGTCGGACGTGTGGCGGAACGGTCCTCGTACCTATCTCGGCCTCGCCGTGGAGGACTTCCCCAACATGTTCACCCTGGTGGGGCCGCACAACGCGGCGACCTTCTGCAACATGCCGCGCTGCATCGAGCAGAACGTCGAATGGGTGAGCGACGCGATCGCGCACCTCGAGCGGCGTGGTGCCGAGTCGATCGCTGTCGATCCGGCGGCGGCGGAGGCGTGGACCGAACACGTCCATCAGACGGCCGACCGCATGCTCCTCAGCAAGGTGAGCAGCTGGTTCATGGGGGTCAACAGCAATCTCGAGGGGCGCGACACTCGCCACTTCATGCTCTACGCGGGTGGGCTGCCGTACTACCGGCAGCGCTGTGAGGAGATCGCCGCGAACGGGTACGAGGGCTTCACCATCGTCTGAAAGCGTCGGAGCTCCTTCTACCGTGGACTCGTCCGGGTTCGGTCACCACTGGAGAACGATGCGGTCCACGCTCGCGGTCATCACAGGCGCGTCACGAGGAATCGGGGCAGCCATCGCTCTGGCTGCAGAGGACGACGGAGCGAGGGTCGCCGTGTGCAACCGCGCGGCGAGCGCCTTCGGGAGGCAGCTCACGGCCGATCTCGCACGTCCCGAGAGCTGGACCATGTTCGACGAGTGGCTCCAGGAACTGGTCGACGAGCTGATGCCAGAGCGACTGGTGTTCGTCCACAATGCGGCAACCCTGACCCCCATGGGTTTCGCTGGTGAGGTCGACGCCGATGGTTACCGATCCAACGTCTTGCTCAACAGCGCGGCCCCTCAGGTCCTCGGTGATGCGGTCGTGCGTCTGGCGAGGGAGACCGATACTCCCACGGTGATCATCCAGCTGTCGTCGGGAGCGGGCAAGACGCCCTACCCCGGGTGGAGCAGCTACTGCGCGGCCAAGGCGGCGGTGGACATGTGGGTGCGCGCCGTGGGTGCCGAACAGTCCACCCGCGGCGACCTCGTCAGGGCGATCGCTGTGGGCCCGGGAGTCGTCGCGACCGCGATGCAGGCCGAGATTCGGGCCAGCGATGCATCGGCGTTCCCGCAGGTCGACAAGTTCCGCGATCTGCACGACAACGAACAACTCGCCGACCCCGACATCGTCGGCGGCCGGATCTGGGCTCTCGCGAGCAGCACCGACTGGGACAACGGAGCCGTGCTCGATCTGCGGGACGTGGGGTGATCCTCGACGCGGCACTTCTCGTCGCCGGCCTCGTCCTGCTCATCGTGTCGGCGGACCAGTTCGTTCTCGGCGCGTCACGCGTCGCTCACGTCTGGGACGTCCCGCCCGTCGTTGTCGGAGCCGTGGTCATGGGGTTCGGGACATCGGCGCCCGAACTGGTCGTGTCGGCAACTGCGGCGAGCCAGGGAGACCTGGCGCTCGGGGTGGGCAACGTCATCGGATCCAACGTCGCGAACCTCAGCCTGGTCCTCGCCGCTGCGGCGCTGACCTCCCGCCTCGTCATCAGCCCGACCACCATGCGGCGGGAGGCTCCGTTGTCGATCGCAGCGACGGTTGCGTTCGCCCTGGCGGTCTGGGACGGGAAGCTGACGACCCTCGAGGGAGGGCTCCTCGCCGCCGGTTTGGTGGTCGTGATCGGTTTCCTGCTCACGGTCGGGGTGGTCGAAGGCGATCTCGAAGAGAGCGACGAGGTCCAGCTGAGCGGGGGCCGGGAGCTCGGGCGGGTCGTCCTCGGCCTGCTGGGAACCGTCCTTGCCGCCCGGTTGGTGGTCGACGGTTCGACGGGCCTGGCCGAAGCGTGGGACCTGACGGGCGGGTTCGTGGGGTTCTCACTCGTCGCCGTGGGCACCTCGCTTCCCGAGCTCGTCACGACGCTCGCTGCCGCCCGCCGGAAAGAGACGGGTCTCATCGTCGGCAACCTTCTGGGAAGCAATGTGTTCAACTCGCTGGCGGTCGGCGCCGGCATGGGACTTCTCGGCGCGGGCGCGATCGGCGACGACTCGCTCGTCGGTACCGGTGTCGTCGTGATGTTGATCGTCGCGGTGGTGAGCTTCGTCCTCGCCTCCTTCGGCCTTCGCCTCGGCCGATGGGACGGCGTCGCGCTGCTCGCCATCTATGTGGCGGCGATGCTGCTTCTGATCGGCGATGCGGAGGCCGACGAAGACGATGGCGATGCGATCGGTGTCGCGGCGCCGATCGTCCGCATTCACGACGGCTAACGGCCAACATCCCCGCCGGCCTGCTCGTGGACGGTCAGCGAGTGCGCAGCGCCTTCTGGACCAGTTGGATCGGGTGCAGGGCGTCGACGCCCGCAGCGGCGAGGTGCATCGAGCAACCGGGGTTGGCGCTGGCGACGATGTCGGGCGCCCTGCGGCTGATCACGTCGAGCTTTCGATCGCGGATCTGCGAAGCGAGCTCCGGTTGCACCACTGCGTAGGCGCCACCTGCCCCGCAGCAGAGCCCGTCGTCGTCCAGCTCGACCAGCTCGCGGACCACCGGCCGGAGGAGAGTTCGGGTGGACTCGTGGACCCGCTGGACATGGCGGAGGTGGCAGGGATCCTGGATCGCGACGCGGAGATTCAAGGGACTGCACTCGGGAAGCTGATCGATCCTGGCGGCGACGAACTCACCGATGTCGACCACTCGGCTGGAGAACGCCTGCGCACGATCCGTGCCGAGGAGCTTCCCGTAGTCCTTGAGGGCGGCGCCACAACCGGCCGAGTCGACCACCACGGGTCGGCCGTCGTCGAGCGCGTCGATCACCTGCTCGGCCATGGATCTCGCATCACGGCCCAGCCCGGCGTGAGTGTGGAGCGCCCCGCAGCACGGCGCCGCGGCTCCGGTTGGCTCGGCACCGACACCGATGGCCTCGAGAACGTCGACCGCTGCCTCGTGCACGTCGCGCTGCATGGCATCCATCACGCAGCCGGTGAACAGGTATACGTCGTCACCGGTTCGGCGGAGCCGTCGTTGACGGAGAGGGAGCCGACTCCCGAGGCCCAACCGCTTGGGGAGAAGGCGAGCGCGCTGGGCGACAGCCAGCAGACGCGCGCCCGCGCTGAGGAGGCGGGGGTGCCTGAGCGGCTTCATCGCGAGGCGCTGCCAGGACGGCGTGAGCTGACCCTGCTCGGTGAGCGTTTCCCTGGCCGATTCGATCAGCTCCCCATAGGGGACCGACGACGGGCAAGCAGGCTCGCACCCTCGGCACTGCACACAGGACGCGAACGCATCGATCACCTCGGGGGTCACCGGCGCGTCGTCGTTCTGAACCTCGCGCATCAGCTTGATCCGGCCGCGAGGCGACAGGGTTTCGTCGCCGGTGACTCGGTAGGTCGGGCAGTGCGGCAGACACAACCCGCACTGCACACAGGTGTTGAGCGCGTCGGCGTCGATGCGGAGGTCCATCAGCTGCTTCCCGGGACGCGTCCGGGGTTGAGTCGCCCCGTGGGATCGAAGTTGTGCTTGAGGCGCTCGGCCACCGCTGCCGCCCCTGGTGCGAGGCCGCGTGGCGGTTGCGGCCGGTCGGCGAACACCAGACCGAGGCCGAGCGCGGCGACGAAATCACCCGTGTCGTGAGCGGCGCCGCTGCCGAGATCACGCGCCTCGATCGGGGTCAGGGACCAACGGTGGTCGGGGAGCGGTGGCGGCCCGTCGATGTCGCCGACGGACCCGAGAGCATCCAGCGCGGCGATCTGTGCGTCCACGTCGGGGCCATGTCCCTCGACCTCCACCGCCAGCCGGGACCCGTCCCACAGGACCGTGCTCGGCGCGAGGAGGGCATCCAGCACCGCTTGGGGGGAGCAACCGCTGACCTCCACCCATCGGCTGACAGCGGGGATGGGGTTGGTGCGGATGATGACCTCGGCGAGCAAGCCGAGCGTGCCGAGTGACCCCACCATGAGCCTCGGAAGATCGAACCCCGAGACGTTCTTCACCGTCGGGCCTCCAGAGTTGACGATCCGCCCCTCTGCGCTCACGTAGCGAACCTGCAGAACCGATGTGCGGACGAGTCCGCGGCCCAGGGCCCTGAGATCGCTCTCCCCGACGGCGAGCGCTCCGCCGACGGTTCCGCCCCGCTCTGGGAGCGCCGTTCGCTGGCCGGCTTCGGCCAGCGTGCGGTGCAGCTCCTCGACGGTCGTCCCGGTCCGCACTCGAACGGTCATCTCTTCGGGGCGGTACTGCGGAATGCCGGTGGGAGCGGTGACCACTCGCACGTCTGCGGCGAGCGGGCCGCCGACCGCCCACCTGGTGCGGCCGCCGGCGACAGCGATCGGGCCGGCGTCGCCCACCTCGGCAGCGAATTCCTGCAGGACTGGATCGTCGAGCGCCAGTGTCGGCTCCGGAGCCGCCGTCACCCCCACACGTCCCTCGGAACACTGCGCAGGGCCTGGATGTCCGCGCAACTGTGCCCGGTGGGAATCACTTTGCCTGGGTTGGTGCGGCAGCCGGGATCGAACGCCTGGCGCAGGCGGTTCTGATGGTCGAGATCGTCGTCGGTGAACATGCGCTCCATGAACTTCTGCTTCTCGACGCCGATGCCGTGTTCGCCAGAGAGCACGCCGCCGGCATCGAGCGATGCGGTGATGATCTCCGCTCCGGCTGCATGCACACGATCGAGAACCCCGGGCTCGCGACCGTCGAAGATCAGCAGCGGATGCAGGTTGCCATCACCGGCGTGAAAGACGTTCATCACCAGGATGTCGTGCCTGTCGGCGATCTCGTAGACCTGCTGCAACACGTCGGCCAGCGCGGATCTGGGCACCACGGTGTCGTGGAGGTAGTAGTCGGGCGCGATCTGGGCGATCGCTCCAAACGCTGTCTTGCGGCCCTTCCACAGCAGAGCCCGTTCCTCGTCACTTGCGGCGAGCCGAATGTCGGTGGCGTTGTTGCGCCGCCCGATCTCGCTGATCGCGTCGGCGTCGATGTCGACGCCGGCGGGAAGCCCGTCGACCTCGGCCAAGAGCACCGCTCCTGCATCCATGGGGTAGCCGGCGTGGACGTAGTTCTCGACGGCCTGGGTGATCCGCTGGTCCATGACCTCCATTGCCGCGGGGACGATTCCAGAGGCGATCACCTCCGACACCGTATTGGCCGCGTCGCTCACCTCCTCGAAGCTCAGCAGAAGCGTTCGGACCTCGGGGCGGTTCTTGGTCAGGCGCACAGCAACCTTCGTGACGACGCCGAGGGTGCCCTCGCTCCCCACCACCACGCCGCGCAGATCGAGCCCTGCAGGCTCGGGGTCGAGCCCGCCGAGCATCACCAGCTGGCCGTCGGGCAGCACCATCTCGATCGCCAGGACGTGGGCGTTGGTCACCCCGTACGCGAGGCAGTGCGGCCCGCCCGAGTTGTTGCCGACGTTTCCGCCGATCGTGCAGACCTGCTGGGACGAAGGGTCGGGGGCGAAGTGGTAGCCGAAGGGGGTGAGGTGTCGCGTGAGGTCGAGGTTCACCACGCCGGGCTCGACCCAGGCCACCCGGTTGGCTTCGTCGACTTCGAGCACCCGGTTCATGCGGGTGACGGCGATCACCACCGGTAGGCCGAGAGGGATCGCACCGCCTGCGAGCCCCGTTCCGGCCCCGCGCGGCGTGACGTTGCGGCCGAACTCGTTGGCCAGACGCACGATGGCCTGGACCTCGTGGCTGGATTCGGGAAAACAGACCGGACCTGAGCTGCCGTCCTCGAAGACCGACGCGTCGTGGCTCAATAGCGCCCTGTGTGCGCCGTCGAACTTGACCCGTTCGGGGCCCAGGGCCTCGCGGAGCGCGTCGACGAAGGGATCGCCCGAGCTCTCTCGACGTCGACGTTTCAGCAGCGACCGCATGGGTGCATGGTAGAGGTCTTGCCCTACGGGGTCAGAGGCTCGTACGCCGGTCGATCCTCGCCCGGCGGCGGCGCGTCGTAGATGGTGACCGTTCCGTCGAGCACGAATGCGGCCGGGGGCCCCTCAGGGATCTCGCCTGGCTTGTACCGTTCGCCGCCGTTCACGAAGCGCCACAGCCCCGTTCCGTCCCGGTCGATCTCGTCGGGCCCTACAGCGTCCGGATCCCACCAGACCTCGGCGACGTCGTCGACACCTCGATAGTCGGGCTCGTACTCGGGTCCCCAGATGCCCTGGACGCCGTACGACAGCGACGGTGCCGTGAGCGCCCGTGCGGTGGGTTCGCCGGCGAAGAGCGCCTCGTGGAAGCCCACTACGGTCAACTCAGGGCCGACCGCCTGCAACACGGAGTAGAAGAGACCCGGGAGAGGGTCGATCACCCCGATGGTGTCATCGGCGGGTGGCTCCTCCCCGTGGAACCAGTTGTAGATGGCGTATGAGCTCGCAACCTGTCGATCCACCCGGGCCGAGAGGTTGGAGATGCCGAAACCGTTCGCCCACTGTTCCTGGTTGTAGGTCCGCGAGAAGGCAGCGGTGTCGACGAGGACCGAGCCCGTGACGATCCACTCTGGCCAGTAGTCCTGCGCCGCGGCCTCGTTGGTGAACTCTCGCGGGGCGATCGGATCGCCGTTGAAGATCACCGAGGTGACGCCGGCCTCCTTCATTCTCGCGATCACCGTCGACGCGGATTCCTGCAGGGTTCCGGGGTCCAGCACGTATGACTGGCTCTCGGCGATCTCGCCGCCGAAGGCTGCAAGCGCCTCCTCGAACTGTTCGTTGAGCACCGGGGACGCCGCGCTGGCTTGAATCCAGATCCGGCCGAAGATCCGCTCGCGGTTGCGGTATTCGGGGTCGCCGGCGTGGATTGCGTTGTCGCCGAGCAGTCGCTTGCCCACGTACTCGGCGACGAGGGTATTCAGTTGATCTGGCCCCTTGCCCAGCGTGTAGGCGAGGCCCGCGTTCTCGACGTAGTAGTCCTGTGACTGCCCCGGCCCGCAGGAGATGCACGGTATGCCGCGTGCGGCGAGCTCCTCGGCGAAAGCGTTCGTGAGGCCAGGTCCACCCCACACCATGAATGGGTCGATGTCCTCAGCGATCTTCACCGCATCCGCTCGGGCTGCGGCCTCGTCGGAGATCGTTCCCGAGCCCTGCACGACCGACAGCTCGACGTTGCGGCCGTAGGTCTCGTAGTAGGTCTCGTAGTACTCGATGAGCCCTTCCATGGTGGCGATTTCCTGCGCGTTGGTGTCGTCGTTGACGATGGCCGAGGTGAGGTAGAGCATGATGAAGTCGACCTCCTGGGGGATCCACCACACGATCCTGATCGTGTCCTCCGTGACCCCGCGATCGGTCGCCCCGCCGTTCCATCCCTCGTAGGGAGCAACACAGGCGGCGGCGAAGAAGCTCGGAATGGCGAGCCGCCCGCGTTCGGTGTCGCATCGTGGTCCCCACTCGATGTCGACGCCCATCTCCTGAGCGACGTCCCAGCTCATCACGCCTGGGCGGAGACCAGTGTCCGGTCCGTAGTCGGTGCCGAGCGGTCGGGGCTCAGGTTCGGTGACGGCACTCGTCTCACTGGGCTCTGGAGTCGCGTCCGTGGACGGGTCATTGGATCCTGCCTGCGCAGTCGTCGGCGCCGATGTGGGCTCGGGGTCCGCACCCGCGCCGCTGGCCTCCGGGCCCTCTGCCTCGTCGTTGCCTCCGCCCGACAGCACCAGTGCAACCACCACCACGACCACGACGAGGATTGCCCCGAGTGGGCCCCATCGCTTCAATTGCGTCAGTTGGGGCCCGGAGCCGGAACTGTCTGCTGATGCGGGTTGCATGTCAACCTCCTGATGGGGACGATGGTGTCGGGCCGGATCGGCCGATGGTTGCCGGGTCGCCGCCCAAGTACGCGGCGATGACCTGTGGGTCGTCGAGAACTGCCGTGGGGGATCCCTCTGCGATGATTCTTCCCTGGTCGAAGGCGAGGACCCGGTCCGCCACCGCGGACACCAGCGCCATGTCGTGTTCGATCACGAGCAGCGCCGAGCCCATCTCGTCGCGGAGCCCTAGCAGCAGCGGCCCCAGCGCTTCGACCTCGCGCTGAGCGATACCGGAGCTCGGCTCGTCCAGGAGGACCACCGTCGGCCGATGCGCGATGACACACGCGAGATCCACGATGCGCCGGGTTCCCGTCGAGAGCTCGCGGATCCTCGCATGGCGATAGCGCTCGAGGCCCATGAGGTCGATCAGCTCATGGACTCGCCGGGTCACTGCGGCTTCGCTGTCGAAGGCCATGGGTAGGTGCAGCGCCGCCGTGACGGGGTCGCCCCAGCGAATCCATCGCTCCAAGGCAACAGCCACCGCTTCTTCGACGGTGAGGGTCGGGAACAGCCGGGCGTCCTGAAACGAGCGGCCGAGCCCGCGTCGGGCGCGGCCGCTCGGAGAGAGATCGCTGACGTCTGTGTCTCCGAGGGCAACGCGTCCGCTGTCCGCGGTGGTGGACCCGCCGATCAGATCGAAGATCGTGGTCTTGCCTGCCCCATTGGGTCCGATGAAGCCGAGGATCTCCCTGGGGCCAACCGAAAAGGAGACGTCGTCGACCGCTGCGATCCCGCCGAATCGTCGACTGAGGTGCGCGACCGACATCGCGGGAGCGGAGACGTCGCTCGTCGGCGTCGTGGACCTCGCACCCCCCTCCACGGGGTCCTTCATCGCGTTTCCGAGGAACACCGAGCGCAGCAGGTCGTCGCGCCGCAGCAGATCCGCAGTCGGGCCTACGTAGCGGATACGACCACGTTCGAGAAAGATCGCCGTGTCGGCCAGCTGGAGCGCGAGGTTGGCCGACTGCTCGACGAGAACGACCGTGACACCGGAGTCGGCGATCTCGCGGACCGTACGAAGGAGGCGCTCCACTACGATCGGGGCGAGGCCGAGAGACAGCTCGTCGATGAGGAGGAGTCGGGGCCGTAGCAACAGGGCCATCGCCAGAGCGAGCATCTGCTGTTGTCCACCCGACAGGTCCACGGCGGGGTCGTCGAGTCGCTCCGCGAGCTCGGGGAATCGTTCCATCACGGAGGCGAACTCGGCTTGGGAGTACGCCGGGTCGAGCCAGTGGGCCGCTGCGAAGTTCTCGCGTACCGTCAGGCCGGGGAACACTCCGGCTCCTCCGGGGACCTGCACGATGCCGTGTCCCGCGATCTCGTTGGGGGGCGCGTGGGTGATGTCGCGTCCGTCGAAGATCACCGCACCGTGATCGGCCTCGACCACCCCGCTGATGGCGCGCAAGAGCGTCGACTTGCCTGCGCCGTTGGTGCCGAGGAGCGCTGTGACACTGCCCTCTGGGAGATCCAGCTCGATGTCGTGGAGAACCCGAACGCCCCCGTATCCGACGTGGAGGCCGCGGACCAGGAGAAGCTTGGCGTGTCCGGCTCGCCGCTCCTGGACGACCTCAGCCCTCGCCAGGGCCGTCTGGCGGACCTGAGCGATGTCGCCGGCGATGAGCCGCCCGCCGCTCGATAGCACGACACCGCCGAGAAAGAACACCGGCACCATCAGGGTCATGCCGGTGCGAATGCCCCAGTTGTCTGCGATCCACCCGATGAAGGGCAGCATCAGCAGCCCGGGCAGGATCCACAGCGAGCTCATCGAGAAGCCCATCGACCTGGCTCTGGGGGGAATCGCCAAGGAGAGCGCAGCGATGATGCCCGGCCCAACGATCGCCAAGCAGAGCGAGATGAGCACGTTGGAGGCGATTGCCACGCCGAGGTTGGGGGTGATGGCGAAGACTCCGGCGAGCACCGAGGTCACAGCAGAGACCACAGCGAGGAAGCGGAGGATGGCTCCCGGGTCGCGCTCGACGAGGCGGCTCGCCACCCGGGCACCGATGACCAGCCCGACGAGCTGTCCGGGCTCTGCGGTGGCGGCCACGATGCCTCGGGCTCGTTCGTCCAGTCCGTAGGCCTCTTCGTAGAGCAGCGCGGCCAAGGTGCCGAAGCCGATCAGCGAAGCCGACAGGAAGGGCATCGCGACGAAGATGCGCCTGAGGGTCTCGATCTTCCAGCACATTCGCCACGCCTCGGCATAGGACGGCGGCTGCTCCTCTGTGGCGATCGCGTCGTCGCCGCCACCAGCGAGTTGTCGCTCGAACCCGCCGCGGATCGGTTCGCGGAGGCGCAGGCCCACCACGACGACGACGAGCGTGGGCAGCGCGAACACCAGGAACGGCGTACGCCAGCCGAACGAGAAGGCGAGCAGACCCGCGACGACCGGACCCACGATGGCCCCGATGGCGTTTGCGGCCCGGTGGAAGCTGTAGGCGCGTGGCCGATCGTTGGGGTGGAACCAGTCGGCGATCAGCGAGTTGTGGGTCGGGTCGTTGACGGCCTTGCCGATCGCAGAGCCGGCCCTCACGAACCCCAGCAGGACGATGCCTCCCACCAGGCCGGTCATGAACGAGAAGCACGCCCACAGTGATGCGCCTGCCAATGCGAGACGGACACGCGGCATCCGATCCGCGAGCCCTGCGATCGGGACCTGCAGGGCCA